>Ga0180215_1001452_pt1 | contig 26026 bp, 21 predicted proteins | sample eDN3rd37CBELigBY_FD_128871 | JGI IMG/M metagenome (GOLD analysis project Ga0180215, IMG submission 128871) | Enriched backyard soil microbial communities from Emeryville, California, USA - eDNA 3rd pass 37_C BE-Lig BY (version 2) (version 2) | ecosystem: Environmental > Terrestrial > Soil >...
AGGGCTTTCTTCTCTTGACAGGTTTCGTTCATATCAGCGGCTTTTGGGTCCGGATAACCATTGAATTTGGGTATTTGGTAAGAAATAGCGGCTCTACGGTCTGCTTTATTTTAAATGGCTACACCTTTATTGAGGCGGCAACGTCGGGCAACTTCAAAGAGCGACGACACAGCTGATCGGTAGGAACGTAAAGACATAAAATTTTCGATTCGGGCATTTAATGGATAAGTAATTATATTTTTTTCTTTTCATTTTTCTTTTGATATGTTAACTTAATTACATATAAAAGTTAACATTTGAAAGGAGAATGTATTTGCAACAGGGAAGATCAAGACTTAGAATGCTGATTCTTAGTGGCATGTTTGCTGCGATTACAGCTGTACTAGCGCAGATAGAAATTCCTTTGCCGCTTGTCCCGATTAGTGGTCAAACCTTGGCGGTAGGGTTAACGGCGACGATTCTTGGAAGCCGCTTCGGAATGTTTGCGATGATTTGCTACATAGCGCTGGGAGCTGTCGGACTGCCAGTTTTTGCTGAAGCAAAAAGTGGTGTGCATGTGTTGGTTGGACCAACAGGGGGATATATTTTCGGATTCATTGTTGCAGCTTATATTACTGGACTTATTCTTGAACGAACGAAATTTAATTTAGCAATGGCTTTGGTCGCTAATATCGTCGGAATGATTATCACATTGGCTATTGGTGCGACACAATTAAAATTTGTTCTTGGCTTGTCGTGGCCGGAAGCCATGGCTGGCGGGGTATATCCGTTTATAATCGTTGGTTTGATCAAGGCATTCCTTGCTAGCTGGATCGGTATTAAAGTTCGAAATCGCTTGATTCAAGCAAATTTGATGGAAAATCAAATACAAAAGGCAGCTGTCTAAACCGAAAAATCCTGTACGAATCTTGATGTGTACAGGATTTTTTTGTGCTTTTTCCTATATAATGAAGTTACATAAGGCAAGGGTAAAGGGAGAAGGCCATGAATGAAAATCTGTTTCATGATTTGGAAACAGCTGACCTGGATGATCTCGTTGAGATGGTTAGCGAAAAGTTAAAAAATCCGATCACGATCGAGGATGCGAAACATCGTTTAATTGCTTACAGCACACATGGGAACTGGACTGACGAGGCCCGAAGAGAGACGATTATGGGGAGGCGAGTACCTGAACTAGTGTTAAACCGTTTGTGGCAGGATGGTGTAATCCAGGATTTAATGACCTGTGATGATCCGATCCGAATTCAGCCCAAAAATGAAGTGGGATTAGGAACGCGAGTAGCCATTTCAGTCCGTAAAGGGCAAAGTGTCTTAGGTTATATATGGGTTCAAGAAGTAAATGAGCCTTTGGGTGAGCAGCAATTACAAATCTTACGCATGGCTGCTCGTGCAGCAATGCCAAGGCTTCATCAGCGGCAAATACGGCGGCGAATCCAAGAAGAAAAGGGGAAAGAGTTTTTTTGGGAGATGCTGCTTGGAACAGTCCAATCCCATCACGAAATATTAACTCGCGCGGAGGATATGGGCATGAAACTTCCTAGTATCTTTTCTATCTTTGTCTTTGAATGTGAAACGGAAAAATTTCAATTATTAGATAAAGAAATTTCCTATCTTCTGACCAATCTTAAAGATACATTTTCCCTTCATTCTTTTCCGCTTTGGGTAAACACTCAAAATAGAATAATACTAATGGCAGGGGATCGTCGTAATAATAGAGATTTTCATCAGTCTGCTTGTTGTTTTGTACAGGAAATGGAAAAAAAGATCCACGAACGCTTTGGCAGCGTGACCATGTTGGGATCTTTTGGGAATGCCTACCGATCATTTGCTTGTGTTGAACAGAGTTATCAGCAAGCGATGGCTGTGTTACGTATGAAAAAATTATTGCCAAAGGAAACTGAAGCGATTTTAGGGTATGCAGATTTGGGTGTCTATCGGTTTGTACCACTCATTTTAGAAAAAAATCTAAATGAGCAGCACCAAAATTATCGTTTGGAAAAGCTTTTGCAGTATGATCAAGAAAATCAATCTGACCTACTACACACGTTGGAGGTATATTTTGATTGTGCGGGAAAAGTTAATACAGCAGCTAATGTTCTTCATATCCATCCCAATACTCTGGCGTACAGGTTGAAGCGGATTGCGGAAGTTTCGCAGTTAAATATGGATGATCCTAATCAACGGTTTTCCATGTTTCTTGACATAAAGCTTTTAAAATTAGGAAAGTTTTTATAGGGTGCCTTTTTGTGGAAATCCACGAAATGCTGCTTCTCTTTTTTTGTTTTTACATAAATAAAGCGGTTACATGAATATCTTATAATACTATTAGAAACAAACCTGGCTAAAATCTCGTACTGGGGGTTGAGTTTTGATGATTGTTGGCGTTCCAAAGGAAATAAAAAATAATGAAAATCGCGTGGGGATTACTCCAGCGGGTGTAACCGCGTTTATTCAAAATGGACATGAGGTATGGATTGAATCTAAAGCGGGATTAGGAAGTGGCTTTTCTGATGAAGAGTATGCAGCTGCAGGTGCCAAAATCAAGAGAACCGGAAAAGAAGTATGGGCAGCTGATATGGTTATTAAGGTGAAAGAGCCTCTAGCAGAGGAATATGCTTATTTTCGGGAAGGATTAATCCTCTATACGTATCTTCATCTTGCGGCGGAGCCGGAATTGACTAAGGCTCTTGTCGAGCAAAAGGTAGTGGCTATCGCTTATGAAACAATTCAGTTAGAGAATAGATCCCTTCCGCTTTTGATGCCGATGAGTGAAGTTGCTGGCCGCATGTCGATCCAAATAGGCGCCCAATTCCTTGAAAAGTCAAAAGGAGGAAAAGGGGTCTTACTAGGTGGAGTTCCAGGAGTTGCACCGGCAGAAGTGGTGATCGTAGGCGGTGGTATCGTTGGTACAAATGCAGCAAAGATGGCGATTGGCTTAGGGGCAAGTGTCACTTTGCTGGATATTAATGCAGACCGTTTACGGCAGTTAGATGACCAATTTCAAGGCCGTCTGAAAACCCTAATGTCTAATCCGTATAATATCGCTGAAGCAGTAAAAAAGGCGGATCTACTTGTAGGGGCTGTGTTGATCCCAGGTGCCAGAGCTCCACGGTTAGTCACAGAGGAGATGGTTAAGCAGATGGAGGATGGGTCGGTAATTGTTGATGTTGCCATCGATCAGGGTGGATCTATTGAAACAGTTGACCGTATCACAACACATAGCAATCCAACCTATATGAAGCATAGCGTTCTCCATTATGCGGTAGCCAATATGCCAGGTGCTGTCCCACGAACTTCCACTATAGCCTTAACAAATGTGACCATTCCTTACGGGGTTCAAATCGCTAACAAAGGATATAAGCAAGCAGTCCTTGCCGACAAGGCACTGGCCAAAGGGGTTAATGTGATCGATGGGCGAATTACCTATAAGGCTGTGGCAGATGCGCACGGTTATTCCTATGTTCCGCTTGAAAACGTGCTTCAAGAGAAAAAAGTTGAGATACGTTAAGAAAAATCGCCTTTAAGGGCGATTTTTGTGATTTATATCTTATGAAACACGTTTGTAAAGAAGTATGATGAAAAGAGGGCGTTCAATGTAATAAAATTGATGGGATTAAAAAAAAGAAAGCGGGTGGATAACGTATGAAAAAAGATTGGTCAATTGATCTAGAGCACGGAGAATATGAAAATAATGTGGAATTAATCATTCAAGATGGCATTGATGCGATAGAAAAAACGGAGGTCGGATGTTTTGTGAACCTAGTTACCCCAGGAGGCCTAGGAGACCCTACGGAATATCTGTCGGAAGTGCTAACACTTCAATTTAAGGATCGCATCCATTTTAGAATGATTGATCAGTGTGGATGCGGAGGATATGTTTTGCGGGTTTGGAAGGATGCAGAAAGATAACGAAAAAGAATTCCACTATCTTTGTATCTTTGAAAACTCGGTAAAAAACGTATAGCGGCAAGATTTCCGCTATACGTTTTTTATATAAAGTTTTATATCAGTATAACAGATAATGATTCCATAAATCTTCTTTAAATCTCAATTCGCAAAAAAAATAACAAAATATTTAGATTATAATAAATAATGTGTTAAAATAAACTTACTTATTAGTTTTTTCTAAGGAGGAGAGGATGGTGGAAAGGTCCGTATTGTTCGAATTGCAAGAGGACGTTAAATTAGTTGCAGAAGCCATTAAATCTGTCCTTAATCTTGAAGTAATTGTTTATGATAAAAACAAGACAGTTGTGGCGTCAACGGGTGGAGGTAGCCATGCTAAGGTAGGGGAAAGTGTAAGAGGCTTTATTGTTTCCGGTGTTTTATCATCTAAAAAAGCTATTTATAACTTTGAGCCAGGATTTCATGAACTATGTAGACCGTGCTCATTGTGGGGAAATTGTCCTGAAAAATTTGATCTTTCATTCCCTTTAATACATCAGGGGGAAGCTGTTGGAGTTATTAGCTTAACTGCGTTTAATGATGTTCAAAAGGAGGAATTAAGAGAAAAACATGAAATTTTATCCAATTACATAGGCAAAATGGCTGATTTAATCAGTAGTAAAATAGCAGTCAAGTCAATACTCGAGGAATATTTATCGTTGTCTCAAATGTTAAACGTAACTATACAGTCGATGTATGAAGGGGTTTTAGCTGTAGATAAGGATGGACATGTTATAGAATTAAATCGATCTGGTGAAAAAATTTTTAGCTTAAAAAGAGAACAGGTTATAGGAGAAAAATTAGAGCTGTTTTTGCCTAACCATCCTATTAATGGCGTCCTTTCATCTGGAAGGGGTTTTAATGACGAAGAATATTCTTGTGAAATTAATGGGAAAAAGGTTCAAGTTGTGGGAAGTGCAACTCCTCTAAGTCATAACGGGAACATAATTGGTGCAGTTACATCATTTAAAGATTTGGGTACAGTCCAACAATATATCTTTAATATGTTATCTGAAAATGACACATCTACTTTTGACTGTATTCTAGGCAACAGTCCGGCCTTGACTGAGGTAAAAGTTAAGGCAAAGAAAATCGCCTATAGCAATGCAACAGTAATAATACTTGGTGAAAGTGGTACAGGTAAAGAGCTTTTTGCCCGTTCGATTCATGCAGAAAGTCAACGTAGAAATAAATCCTTTCGAGCAATTAATTGTGCCGCGATTCCAGAGCATTTGCTAGAGAGTGAATTGTTCGGTTATACAGAAGGTGCTTTTACAGGTGCCAAGAAAAGCGGTAAACCTGGAAAATTTGAAATGGCGAATGGGGGTACTATCTTTTTAGATGAAATTGGTGATATGCCTCTTCATTTGCAGGTGAAAATTTTACGGGTGCTTGAAGAGCGAAAGGTTGAACGAATTGGCGGAAATGAAGCAATTGTTATTGATGTACGGATTATAGCGGCAACTAATAAAAACTTGGAAAAAATGGTTAGTAAAGGAGAATTTCGAGAAGATTTATTTTATCGATTAAATGTTATCCCTTTGCACCTTCCTCCAGTAAGAGAACGTCGTGAAGATATTCCCTTGCTCCTACAATATTTTGTGGAGCATTATGCGAAAATTACTGGAAAACAAGTAAGAGGGTTCACTAAAGAAGCAGAAAAACTCCTTATTAAATATCAATGGCCAGGGAATGTAAGAGAGTTACAGAATGCAGTAGAATATTCAGTACATATGGCGAATCACCATTGGATCGAAATACTGGATATTCCGGAGAGAGTACGAGGGTCTGTGGAACCCTCTGAGTTTCAAACGGAAAAAATCATGTCTTTAGAGGATATGGAAAAAAACATGATTTATCAGGCTTTAGAGAAATTTGGTTCTGATTTAGAAGGAAAGAAAAAAACTGCCATGGTTTTGGGAATCAACCTTGCAACACTGTATAGAAAGTTAAATAAATTGGAGAAGAAAGCTTTGCAAAATGCAAAGATGCATTCGCATTATGCAAAGCCTTTTACTACCTGAATTTATTAGTATATTAGATAAAAGCACATAATAACTGTTTTGCAAAATGCGATTTTAAAAATTAAATTGCGAATTTTAAGGTGTTGAAAAAGGATGACAAATACTTGTCATCCTTTTTAAGTATTGGTTTAAAAGGATTTTTGCTGATAATTAAAATATTGGCATGGACTTTGCTTTAGATATAGATAACTGAATTGAATATTAAAGATTAAAGCTGCTTTATAAAACCTTGAAAAAAAGGGAGTGATTAAAGCGTGAAAGCATTAAAAAATATTCGCGTTATTGATTTAACTCAAGTGATGGCGGGACCTTACTGCAGCATGCTGTTGGCGGACATGGGCGCTGATGTGATCAAGGTAGAGCCCCCGGGAAAAGGGGAAAACACACGACAAATGGGTCCTCCCTTTGTTAACGGAGAGAGTGGTGCTTTCTTATCCGTGAACCGTAATAAACGTGGAATGACTATTAATTTAAAAACAGAAGAGGGGAAAAAATTATTTCATAAATTAGCTATTACCGCTGATGTGGTCGTAGAAAACTATCGACCCGGTGTGGTAAGACGCCTAGGGATTGATTATGAAACTCTTAGAGAAATTAACCCTCGTATCGTGTACTGTTCCATTTCAGGCTTCGGACAAACCGGACCTTATTCGAATCGGGGAGGTTATGATTTAATTGCCCAAGGTATGACAGGTATTATGAGTGTCACTGGTGAGAGAAGTGGCAATCCAGTAAAATGCGGTTTGCCAATTACCGATTTAGGAGCAGGTATGTTTGCTTGTTATGGGATTTTGACTGCTTTACTAGCTCGTGAGCATACTGCAAAAGGGCAGTATGTTGATACATCTCTATTCGAAGCAGGTATAGCGATGTCTGTATGGGAGAGCACGGAGTATTGGTATTCTGGTCAAATTCCCCAACCAACGGGTAGTGGTCATCGAATTTCAAGTCCTTACCAAGCTTTTAAGGCTAGTGACGGGTATTTTACGGTAGGAGCAGACGCCCCGCATCATTGGCCTAAATTTTGCGAGATTATTGGATTACCAAGCTTGCCAGATGATGAGCGATTTATTGATGGAACGGTTCGATTGAAAAACCTATTCGATTTGATTTTTCTTGTTGAGGAGCAGACGAAGAGCCAGACACGTTCTTATTGGATGGAGAAATTTGAAGATGCAGGTATTCCGGCTGGTCCTATTCAAACGTATGCTGAGTCTTTGAGTGATGAACATACATTGTCCAGAAAGATGGTTACCAATCTAGAACATCCCATTGCAGGATCTATAAAAGCGCTTGGAATTCCAGTCAAGTTATCCGAAACGCCAGGGGAGATTAAAAGCCCTGCTCCATTACTAGGGGAACACACTGAAGAAATTTTACAAGAATTAGGATTTGAAAATGAGGAAATTATGCAGATGCGTCAAAATGGGATTGCGTGATAAGGGGGAATATGAGAGTGAATTATCTGATTAAAACTGAAACCAAAGGATTTATTTGTACCGTTACAATCAACAACCCTCCAATGAATATTCTCACGAAGGAATTCCGAGAGGAATTTATACCCTTTATGGAACAACTAAAAACTTCGGATGTTCGCGTCATTATTTTAACGGGAGATGGGGACCGAGCATTTTGCGCAGGTGCAGATTTAAAGGAAGAAGGGGAACTAACAAATGAAACAGTTCGTAAGTTCCTCCAAGAAGATTGCCGTGTATACGATATTATAAATGAAATGCCACAGGCAGTTATTGCAGCAGTCAACGGTTATGCTTTCGGAGGAGGGTTTGAATTAGTTCTTGCATCGGACATTCGTATTATGTCAGAGCGAGCAAAATTATGTGCTGCAGGAGTTAAAGTTGGCTTAGTAGTAAGTACTAACCGGTTGGTTCGCTTATTAGGAGAAGCTCGTGCAAAGGACATTATACTCACGGGACGGACTGTTACAGCAGAAGAAGCATACCGAATGGGCTTGGCAAATACCGTTGTACCACACGATCAACTACTAAAACAAACGATTGAATGGGCAGAGTTAATTGCTTCTAGGGCACCAATAGCCATACGAAAAGCAAAGGATGCAATCCAAAAGACTTTGGATATGACATGGGGTGAGGCTATGTCTATGGAATTAGACCGTTTTGTTGAGTGTCAGTCAACTTGGGATCATAAACATGCTATCGAATCTTTCTTCCAAAAGCAACAACCCCAATTTAAAGGGAAATAAGAGGTGAATCATTATACAAGAATTGAATGGGGGTGTTATTGTGATGGTAAAACTCTTTAAAAATCTGGAAGAAGTCTTATGTGTAGTCGTTCTCTCTTTAATTGTAATTGTTACATCATTACAAGTCTTTACACGTTACTTCTTAGATTCCCCTTTAAGTTGGGCTGAAGAATTGGCACGTTTTCTAATGATATGGTTAGTATTTTTTGGTGCAAGTGCTGGAATAAAAAGAAAGGCGCATATAAAGGTTGATTTTTTTCTAGATAGAATGCCTCCCTCCTTTAAAAAGATATTTTCTATTTTAGGAGGAGTTTTGGTAGTAGGGATTTTACTAATCCTTATTTACCAGGGGACTATGTTATCAATAAAAATGGCTACGGTTTCAGCTATTTCATTACCTATAACATGGGGGTTTGTGTACTCGGCAGTTCCCATAGGGTGTTTCTTTATTTTGCTTCGTTTAATTCAATACCGTCAATATTAAATATTGATAAAAGGTGAGTGGTTTATGTTATTAGTTTTTCTATTATTCGGTTTAACACTCGTTATGGGGATTCCAATTGTCTTTGTGCTTGCGTCGACAGGGATAACACTATTTCTCTTAGGAAATAATGATTTAATTATTTTTCCACAGAGGCTAATAGCAGGGACTAATTCATTTCCCCTTATGGCAATTCCCTTGTTTATTTTAGCAGGAGAATTAATGAATATCGGGGGAATTACGAATCGGATTTTTGATTTTGCTAGAGCGCTTGTTGGACATATTCGTGGAGGATTGGGTCACGCAAATGTGGTTGCTAGCATGGTATTCGCCGGAATGTCTGGTGCTGCTGTTGCAGATACGGCAGGACTAGGTACAGTTGAAATTAAGGCAATGAAGGATCAAAATTATGATCCGGAATTTTCTGCTGCTGTTACGGTTGCGTCATCCACTATCGGCCCGATAATTCCCCCAAGTATAAATTTTATCCTTTATGGATCATTGGCTTCTGTTTCTACAGGTGCGCTTTTTCTTGGAGGGATTATCCCTGGGATTCTGATGGGGATTAGCATGATGATTCTGGTCTATGTTTTGGCCGTCCGGCGTAACTACCCTAAGGAACAAAGAGCCAGTGCTCAATTACTTTGGTCGACTTTCATAAGGGCGTTCTTTCCTTTGTTAACCCCGGCTATTATTTTGGGAGGGATTTTTTTAGGAATTGCCACACCGACTGAAGCTTCGGTTATGGCTGTTGTTTATGCATTAATTCTTGGAACCTTTGTTTATAGGCAAATTAAATGGAAGGACTTCTATGAAATCTTTCTTCGAACTTCTATTATTACTGGATCAATTTTACTGATAATTGGTGTCGCTTCTCCTTTTGGTTTTATGTTAGCAAAGATGCAGATACCACAAATCATGGCACAAGCATTTTTCGGATTAACAGATAACACTATTATTATTTGGATCATGATATTGGCCCTTTTATTACTATTAGGTTGTTTTATGGATGCCACAGCTATCATGATTGTTTTAGTTCCTATTCTTTTGCCGACATTAACAGCTTTTCAAATTGATTTAGTTCACTTTGGAGTTGTCATGTCACTTGCACTTGCCATAGGTCTTATAACGCCGCCTGTAGGCCTATGCCTATTTTTAGGAAGCCAAATTGCTGAGGTACCACTAGACAGGGTCATCAAGGCTACTATTCCGTTTTTCATTCCTTTGGTAGCGGTGCTGATCCTAATCACATTCATACCACAAATTGTAACCTTTATACCAAAACTATTCTTATCCTAACAAAGCGTTTTCTAAAATTAAAATAATGTAAAGGAAGGGATTTTATCATGAAACAAGTATTAATGTATCAATCTGCAACTGCATTGGTAAAGGTATTAGCAGGTGTAAAAGAAGGAGAAAAAGTGCTTATTATAACTGACTTCTCAACCCAAAAGGATATAGCACCTGCATTGGCATCAGTCGCTTATTCTCTTAAAGCAGAACCACTCATCATGTCAATGGTCACACGGGATACTCATGGGGCAGCATTACCGGAAGCAGTAGCTGCTGCGATGAAAAAGGTGGATGTCGTTATTGCACCCACTCGGTACAATATAGCCCATACACGAGCTCGTTTTGAAGCACAGGAAGCAGGAGCACGTGTGTTGATTCTTCCAGAAGCACACGAAAATATATTGCTGAGTAAGGGATTAACCGCCGATTTTGTTGGATTAAGACCAAAAGCAGAGAGATTACAAGACCTATTAACTAACGGAAAGGTAGTGCGTGTTACTACTGACAAGGGCACAGATTTTACAGTTTCCATTGAAGGGCGAAAAGGTAGGGCTTTAACAGGTTTTGCTAATACCAAAGATATTTCAGCAGCACATTGTATTGAATCAAGTATTGCCCCTGTAGAGGGAACAGGTAAAGGAACACTCGTTATAGATGGTAGTATTCCCGGAGTCGGGCTGATTGAGAATACCCCGGTAGTTGTAACAATAGAAGAAGGAAGCGCATTATCAATCGAAGGTGGAAAGGAAGCCGAGAAGTTTAAGGAAATTTTAAAAGAAAGAAATGATGACTTTGGAAATATTTACAAGGTAGGGGAATTTGGAATTGGTTTAAATCCTGAGTGTGAGTTAGAAAATAGTATGCTAAGTGACGAAGGAGTATTTGGAACTGTTCATATTGCATTAGGAACCAATGCTTACATTGGCGGCGTTGTTGAAGCCAAGGGACATTACGATATGGTAATGAAAAATGCGACGGTTGAAATCGATGGGAAGATAGTACTGAAAAATAAAGAATTATTCATCTGAGGGGTGACTAATTATGAAAAAGTGTCTTGCTGGTTTGTTAGCGTTCTCATCGATTATGGTAGCAGGTTGCGGACAAAGTACAGTTAGTCAAGGAAATGACTCCAATACTGATCAACAGACTGAGAAGGTAGTTTTAAAGCTAGGGCACGCCTTGCCAGTAGACCACACAGTCGATCAGGCTTCAAAAAAATTTGCACAAATCGTGTCAGAGAAATCCAATGGTACTATAGATGTTCAAGTATTTCCATCTTCACAACTTGGCAATGAAAAGGATATGCTTGAGCAAATATCATTGGGATCGCAGGATATGGGAGTAATCGTGGCTGGTGCTTATGGAACAATTTTTCCTAAATTGCAAATCAGTTCACTAGTATACGTATATAGGGATATCGATCATGCTTTAAAAGTTATGAATGGGGAAATTGGTAAAGAATTGACTGATGAATTATTAAAGGAGAGACAAATTCGAGTATTAGATCCATTTTGGTATTATGGAACACGACACTTAACGGCTAATAAACCAGTTAAAACACCTGATGATTTGAATGGGATGAAAATAAGAGTTCCGGAAGTTGCTATACAAAAAGACGGATTATCAGCTATGGGGGCTGCTGCAACCCCCGTTGATTTTAACGAATTATACACTGCTCTTTCAACAGGAGTTGTAGACGGTGAAGAAAACCCTGTTACTACGATAGATTCATCCGCCTTCTACGAGGTTCAAGATTATTTAATGCTAACGGGCCATATTATTGCAAACTTTATGATATCAATTAGTGATTCTGTTTATCAGAAACTATCACCGGAGCAACAACAAATTCTAATGGATGCTGCTATAGAGGCAGGTAAGTATAACAATGAGATGACAATCGCAGCAGAGGAAAAGGTTATAAATGAGTTGAAAGAAAAAGGTATGACTATAATTGAACCAGAGAAAGAGAAATTCATGTCTGCTGGTGCTACAGTAGCCAAGAAATATGAAGATATTTGGGGAGATCTATACGATCGAATTCAGTCTGTTAAATAGCGTAGGATCACATAAACAATAAACGGAGGACTGGGATGATTCGGAATAACCATAAGGAAGAAATCCTTGTTAAGGATCGGAAATATTTGTGGCATCATATGACTCCATACAGAGAAAATATAGATCCAATGGTAATTGTGGAATCAAATGGGGCATGGATAACAGATATTCATGGAAATAGATATTTGGATGGAATGTCAGGGCTTTGGTGTGTAAACGTAGGTTATGGACGTAAAGAATTAGCGGAAGCGGCATATGAACAGTTAAAAACAATGCCATATTATCCTTTAACTCAAAGCCATTTACCTGCTATTACTTTAGCGGAAAAATTAAATGAATGGTTGCGAGGGGACTATGTGATCTTTTTCTCCAACAGTGGTTCAGAGGCAAATGAGGTAGCTTTTAAAATTACAAGGCAATATTTTCAAGAAAAGAAAGAACATAACCGTTATAAATTTATCGCCCGTTATAGGGGGTATCATGGGAATACCATGGGAGCATTGGCTGCAACAGGTCAATCTCCAAGAAAGTATAAATATGAGCCATTAGGCCCTGGATTTTTACATGTACGTCCCCCTGATAGTTATCGACGTCCAACTGGTCAGACAATAGAGGAATTTAACCTCCATTGTGCTGAAGCAATTGAAGAAATGATTATTTGGGAAGGAAAAGAAACTGTAGCTGGTATAATTATGGAACCAATTATTACAGGCGGGGGAGTTATTGTACCACACCCTGTGTATATGGAAAAGGTGCAACAGATTTGTGATCAATATGGTGTTCTTCTAATTATGGATGAAGTCATTTGTGGGTTCGGACGTACTGGGAAACCTTTTGGTCATATGAATTTTCCTGTAAAACCAGCTATTGTAACAATGGCTAAAGGAATTACAAGCGGTTATTTGCCACTTTCTGCAACTGCGGTCCGTAAGGATATTTATGAGGTCTTTAAGAATTCTGAGGAATTCGGTTATCTACGTCATGTAAATACATTTGGTGGGAACCCTGCTGCATGTGCATTAGCGTTAAAAAATTTGGAGATTTACGAAAGAGAAAACCTCGTTGAACGATCTCGTATTTTAGGAGAACGATTACGGGAGGAAATGAAAGAAATAGCTGAACATCCCCATGTAGGAGATATTCGTGGAATGGGCTTATTATTGGGAATTGAGTTGGTCGAAGATAAGGATACTAGGGAGCCAGCAAACCCGGATCGATTAGCTAGAATAATTTCTGATTGTAAGGAGAATGGATTGATCATTGGAAAAAATGGGGATACTGTAGCAGGTTTTAGCAATATTTTGGCCCTTTCACCGCCGCTTTCCATTACTGAAGAGGACTTTCAATTTATTTTAAGAACCTTAAAAAGAGCTTTTATTAGATCTGCTTAAATTTTAAAAAAGAAGGGCTATTCATCTAAAATGAATAGCCCTTAACTTTCCTTAAAGATCCAACTGCAATTCCTCCACCTTTTTCCTCGAAGCGGATCTATGGTAAACCGCGTAATAGACAAGGGCTGTAACAGCAACAAGCACCGCAGATATAAGGTACATTTCCTGATAATTGGTTGCAGAGGCTATTGCACCAAGGATGGAAGCCCCAACACCAATTCCGATGTCGTAGAACAAGAAGAATGTCCCAGTTGCAAGTCCGCTGCGGGCAGCTGGTGTAGCCAGGATGGCAATCGTTTGAACGCAAGGGAACAATGTACCGAAGCCTAAACCAATAATCGCTCCAGAGAATAAAAACCAGAATGGGGTCGTTGCCAGACTTAAGGCAATTAATCCTACAGCATATAAAACGATACACGGATAAACGAGGACGTGTTCACCAAAACGGTCAAACATTCTACCCGTAAAAGGTCTTGTGACCAACATCATAACGGCATAGACCAAATAGAACAGACCAGCATAAGAACTTAAACCAAGTTCAGCGGCATAGACCGGAATAAACGTTAATAGACCGCTATAAGCGAAGGATAAAAGAAGACTGACCAGGGAAATAGGAACCGCATTAGGTTCTATAAAGGTTTTCCAATGGAGTGATTTTTTCCCTTTGTTGCTTTCGGCAATGATAGGTGTTTTAACCATGCACCCGAATAAAAAGGACACAATGGAGAAGATTGAAATAACGACTAAATACGCAGTAAAGCTAAAGGTTTGGACAAGTGTAAGTCCAAGAAAAGGGCCAAACACCATTGCCGTATTCATGGAAAGAGCATAATACCCAATTCCTTCTCCTTTTCGTTTGGCCGGGATCAAGTCAGCGGCAACTGATCCGGTGGCGGTTGTTGCAACCCCAAAACCAAGTCCATGCAGGAAACGAAGTGCGAGCAAAATAAAAAAGCCCCTCACTGCTAGATAGCCAACGGTTGAGGCTAGTAACAAGGCTAGGGAGGCGATTAAAATTTTCTTCCGACCAAACTGATCAAGCCATCTTCCAGCCAGTGGACGGGCTAATACAGCGGCAAGGAGAAAGGAGGTCATAACTGGTCCAATTTGCTCCTTGCCTTCTTTTAAAATATCCATCACAAAAATGGGTAGAGTTGCTACAAGTGAATAAAAAGTCATGAATGTTAAAAAATTGCTTAACCAAATACCAATAAAATCACGATTCCATATAGTTTCCTGTTTCAATTCTATTCGCTCCGTTCTGGATGTGGAAATTTGCCTTTTTGGTGATGTAGATCAGAGTTTTCGCTAATTCCTTAATCTGGCTTTCAGGAAGCCCCTCTAACACGGAAGTCACAACTTGGTTTTCAATAGGAATTAGTGTTTCATTTAATTTTTTACCCTTTTCAGTCACAAAAGTTAAAAAGGACCGTTTATCTTGCGTATTGGTTTCCCTTTCAACTAAACCTTTCCGTTCTAGTTGATTTAAGATTCTTGTGACGTTTGTCTGATCTTTTTCCACACGCTTGGCTAAGTCCTTCTGACTGATCCCGTCTTCTTCAATCAACCGATTCAATAAAGTCCATTGTTCTGTTGTAATTTCAAAAGGTTGAAAACGAAGGGAAAGAAGTTGACTTACTTTCCGTCCAGCGTTGTTTAAAATAAATCCTAAAGAATCATCCAGAATCAAGCAATTCCCTCCTTTTTAAAATTACATGCTATAGCAATAATATACATAGCATGTAATTAAGTCAATGTTTTCACTGTCATCATACAAGAAAAAGAACCAAACCCAATTTGAGTTTGGTTCCTCATTATGTAATTTCCAATAGCTAATCTTGACTATTTTTCCCGATCTCTCCTAAAAACCTCTGGTCCAACTCGAATGAGTAGATCAAAGATCGAGGTGTTTGGGGTCAATCGTTTTAAAGTAGACATCATAAATCCCAGAGAACGCAAGAGAAACATATACTTCGCCTGAAGTTGGAGATGGTTTTTTCGAAGTAATGATCCAAATTCAGCCGTCGTATCTCTAGGGGAGGTCGTCTCTGAAAATTGATCCAGGAACTGACAAATGATTGGCCTAACGGCTTCTTTATTAGAAACAAATCCTAATTCTGCGAGCACGGATAGAATTTCGTTCAGATCCCCTAAAAAGATACTTTGGAATAGCCGACGGAATAATGTGACCTCGTCCATACTCAATTCGTCGACCATGCCAAAATCCAGCATACAGATCCGATGATTGGAAAGTATGAGCAAATTTCCTGGATGAGGATCTACGTGAATGAAGCCATATACAAAAAGCTGCAAAAAGTAAGCCTTAAGTAATATTTCTGCAATGACTGTGGTGTTAACCCCTAACGAATGAAGTCTCGTTCGATCAGTAACCCGGATTCCCTCGATAAATTCCATTACAAGTATCCGCTTTGTTGTGTATTCCTGATAAGCATAGGGGATTTTTATTCTTTGGTCTCCCTCAAACATGGCTGAAAATCTTTGTAAATGAATCAGTTCTTGACGACAATCCAATTCGCGAAGGATGGTTTGGGAAAATTCAAGATGCAGCTGAACGAAATTCATCTTTCTTCGCAAAGAAGGAAACAGTTTTGTTATTTTTGCCACTAGCCCAAGTGAATCCAAATCTGCCTTTGCGATCTTTTCCATATTTGGCCGGATCACCTTGACAGCAACCACAGAACCATCTTTCAGCATAGCTTTATGAACTTGTGCCAGCGAAGCGGCGGCAATGGGGTTTTTCTCAAACCTATCAAAAATTGATTCAAGTCTTTGGTTTAATTCTTTTTCTAGGTATGGTTTCATCTTCGAAAAGGGGACAGGGGGCATGGCATCCTGAAGATCGGTTAATTGCTCCGTGAACGCCTTCGGTAAAAGATCTTCCCGCATACTTAAAAACTGCCCAACTTTAACAATAATCCCTTCTAGACGAAAGGCCGTATTGCGCATCCTTATGCCAGCATAGGCGCAAATACGGTTTATGGCCTCCTCCAAATGTTCCCCTTGTAAGCGTTTTTTCAAAAAACCAATTCTCCAAAAATCAAAAATAAAAGAAAGGGCTAAACGGATGATAAAAAAACGCCGGATTAATTTGATTTTCATGAATAAACCTTCTATCATATTAATTCGCAGAGGTGTGAAATCTCTTTTCTATATTATAGATGATGTTTTCACTAGAAATCTATGTAAGCCCTATTTTATGTCCGACGAAAGATTCTCTTGACTAATTTAAAAATAAGATAAAGAACCAGAATATCAATGATTAAGCCAAGGAAAGAGAAGTGACCCAAACCACCGCCGAAAAAAGGGCTAAACAACATACTTCCAAGGAAAGCACCTGCAAAAAACGATCCTAATCCTCCAAAAAAACCAGTTCTTCTTGGTGGGGTTTGATAATTTGGATTAGTTCGTGTAGGAGCCCTGTAACCCGGAGTTGGCGTTGGTGTTGGTGTTTGTCGAAAGCTGCGACGACCGGAACGATAACGATAGGTTTCGGTTCCCTCCTTTTGATTTTCAACAGTTGGTGTATCCTGTGTTGCTGCAAAGGTCTGTGGAAAAGGAGTTATATTCCAGGAAAACGGATTAAAAGTAAGGGTGCTAACGAGAAGAAATCGAATGATCCACAGTTTCATAAGGACCTCCCAAGCTTCAGTTTTGTATTCAATATTTATTATCTGACACACTCCTTTTATTTATTTCTTCATTACAAGGAACCTTTATAGAATCTTAATATTTTTTAACACAAATATTTCTTGACGCGAACTATTAGGGGAAGTATGATGTTACCTTGTAGGAAGTATATTTTCTAGGGGATTTATTTAAAAGGAGTATAGAAATTTATGGAGATCATGGAGAACATACCCAGGTTATTAATGGAAAATAACAAAGCCTTTATATCCATCGTTACCCATGAATTGTCAAAGTGTGGGATTACTGTTCCGCAGGCAATTGTTCTGGATGTTATTCGGAACACCCCTAAGACGATTGGAGAGATTAGTAAAGAGATCGACTTATCGAACAGTACTGTTTCCGGGATTGTCGATCGATTAGAGCGGAATGGCTTGGTGGAACGGCAGCGGGATCAGCAAGATCGGCGTGTTGTTTGGGTCGCTTTAACAAAAGACCGAGCCAAACTAGATCACTATCCCGTGATTCAAGAAAGATATTTTGGTGAGTTGTTCTCCAATTTATTCAGACAATTATCTAATGAGGAACTCATTCAATTAAATGATTCTCTTCAGATATTGCAAAAACTTTTTGAAATGAAACAAAACATACATACGCAGGAAGGAAGTGACAAGTAATGAATATTTCCCATTTCTCCATTAGGAGGCCAGTGACCGTCTGGATGGTTATCATTGCTATGGTTATCTTTGGTTCGATCTCTATCCCTAAGATGGCTGTGGATCTCTATCCGGAATTAAACCTTCCGGTAGCAGTGGTTGTTACCAGTGTGGATGGAGGAAACCCCTCTGAGGTGGAAAATCTGGTAACCAAACCAATTGAAGAGGCCTTGGGATCAGTTGAAGGGGTTGATAAAATTTCCTCCAACTCGGTAGAAGGGGCATCACAGGTTATCGTTCAGTTTAATTGGGGAACAGACCTGGATCAGGCAACATTGAGCATGCGGGATAAGGTGGATCAAATTCGTGGAATGCTACCCGATTCTGCGAAAGCTCCAAGGATTCTGAAACTTGATCCGAACAGTCAGCCGATCATTATCGTAGCTCTAACGGGTGAACAGGATTTAACAGTCTTGAAGAAATATGCAGATGATAATATTAAATCGCGGATTGAGCGAATTGATGGGGTTGCCTCGTTGTCAGTTATGGGTGGACTTAACCGGGAAATCAATGTCCATCTGGATCCCAATAAGCTCCAGACTTATGGAATTACTTTGGACCAAGTTCGGGGAGCTATTCAGGCTACAAACCTATCGGGTTCAGCAGGGTCTGTAAAGGAAGGGAATTCGGACCTGAACATTAGGGTTCAGGGGGAATTTGAGAAAGTAAAGGACTTTGGATTAACCCCTATAGCAGTTCCGGGTGGTAGTATTCCTTTAAAGGATATTGCGGAAATCGAGGATGGTTATGGAGAAATTACCCAAGCCGGGTACTTTAATGGGGAGCCAACCTTGGGATTAGCGATCACCAAGGCTTCCGGAGGAAATACAGTGGAGATCGCTAATAATGTTCTAAAGGAAATCGATCAGTTAAAAGAAGATTTGCCAAAAGGTATGGAATTAACCGTTGCGATGGATAATTCTAAATACATAAATGATTCTATTTTTGGCGTTGCGGAACATGGTGTGCTTGGTTTACTATTCGCCGTTCTCATTCTCTTCTTGTTTCTAAATAGTGTACGTTCAACGCTTGTGGTTTCTATTGTTATCCCTGTATCGGTCATTGCAACCTTTTCGATGATGTATTTTACAGGGCAAACCATTAACCTTATATCGCTTAGTGGTTTAATGTTGGGTTTAGGATCACTGGTTGACTTTGCGGTTGTTATCCTAGAAAACATTTTCCGTTTCCGTCAGCAAGGGAAAAGTATGATGGCGGCAGCCAAAGAAGGATCAAAGCAAGTGGGCAATGCCGTAATGGCTTCAGCCTTGGCGCAGATCGTTGTTTTCTTGCCGATTATTTTTGTAGAAGGCTTGGCAGCTGAATTATTTGGGCCGTTAGCCTTAACGGTTATCTTTTCACATATAGCAGCCTTACTTGTTTCCTTAATGCTGGTACCGATGATGAGTGCCAGATTACTTAAGAAAATGCCGGATGAGGCTTTATATCGGTCTGGAAATTATCGTGGAATTAATCCAGCCGTTTGGTTCAACATTGCATTTGAGAAAGTCGTACGTGTTTACCGTAGGGTCTTGGAATGGGCTTTAGGCCACCGTAAATCGGTGTTGGCTTTGACACTTTCCATGTTTGTTGGGGCGATTGCTCTTTTCCCTATGGTGGGTATGGAGTTTATACCGAAAATGGATCAAGGGGTTTTCACGGTTAGTGTGGAAATGCCATCTGGAACTCAATTCGCGGAAACAGAGAAAGTTGCGAAGCAAGTGGAAAAGGTCGTCATGGAAGTTCCGGAATTCGATATGCTGTATGACTCTGTTGGCGGTGGTGCATCGGGTCCAATTGGTGGTGCGGCTTCCAGCAATAAAATTGAAATGTATGGCTTTTTAGTTGATCTAGAAAAACGAACTCGTTCAACGGAACAGGTTGTTGCTGAATTGCAAGATAAGTTGAATTTTATCCCTGATGCCGAAATCGTAGTCAAAGAGATGTCTGGTGGAGGGATGGAAGGGGCTGCCGTGCAAGTCAGTCTGCGCGGTGACGACTTAAATGTTCTTCAGGACATCAGCCAAGTAATTGCGGGTGAAGTGAGGAAAGTACAGGGAACTGTGAATGTAGAAACATCATTGGATGCACAGCAAAAGGAATTCCAAGTGGTGGTTGACCCGCAAAAGGCAAGCTTATATGGGTTAAACACTTCCCAGATATTAAATGTGGCACGCACAGCTTTCCAAGGGCAAAAAGTGACCACGTATCGGACTGGGGAAGATGAAATCGACGTAAAAATTACGCTGCCAAAGGAATATCAAGAGGATATAGGCTATCTCCAACGTCTTCGCATTACAACAGCGAGTGGTGCAAATGTTCCTTTATCATCCGTTGCCGATATTATTAAAAAGGACGTTCCACAAACAATCAAACGGGCTAACCAAACGAAGGAAGTTCAAATCACAAGCGATATTCAAGGACGTGATTTAGGTTCAATTAGTCGGGAGATCCAAGAGCGTTTAGACAAGATCAATCTTCCAGAAAGCTACTACATTGAATTTGGCGGTCAGAGTGAAGATATGGCTGAATCCTTTATGAGCCTAGGGCTAGCGATGTTACTGTCAATTGTTCTCGTTTATATGGTTATGGCAGGGCAATTCGAATCCTTATTTAGTCCGTTTATCATCATGTTCTCGATACCACCTACCTTTATTGGGGTCGTCGTGGGACTTTTGGTAACAGGTCAATCGTTAAGTGTTATGGCCTTAATTGGTTACATTTTATTAATTGGGATCGTCGTAAATAATGCGATTGTATTAATCGACTATGTGAACACCTTGCGCAAAGAGGGTGTTCCACGAAACGAAGCATTGCTTAAAGCGGGTCCGATCCGTTTGCGTCCGATTATCATGACGACATTAGCTACTATATTGGCTATTCTTCCTTTAGCATTCGGCGGTGGTTCAGGTAATGAAGGTCAGGCACCAATGGCGATCGTGGTGGCCTTCGGTCTTAGCTTTTCAACTTTGATTACATTGATACTTGTTCCAGTGGTCTATTCTTGGTTTGATGATCTCGGTCTAAAGATCCGTCAACGTAGAAGCAGAAGAAAAAGCAAAGGAACAGGGAAGGAAACGCCCGAGACGAATCTTAATATATAGGAAGTGGAGGAGAAACGATGAGAAAGTGGATGATGATTACACTAGCCCTTTCCCTGGTTATCGCTTCGGGTTGCGCAAAGACGGACCCGGCGGCCAGCACACAGGTTGAACAGGAAGAGGCGGTTCCTGTTCAGGTTACCACTGTGCAAAAGGGGAATGTAGCGGATGAAGCAGGGATTTCTGGTAAGCTTAGCCCTAATGTAGAAGTAAAGGTGGCACCTAAGGTTGCTGGTAAAATAATGACTTTACCCGTGAAGATGGGTCAACAGGTGAGCAAAGGGCAGGTCTTGTACACCCTTGATCAAACCGATTTAAAAAATGCCTTGGAGCAAGCTGAAGCAGCGTATCAATCGGCGGTAGCGGGATTAAACCAAAGCACGACGAGTGTTGAACAGAGCATCGAACAAGCCCGCAACGGTTTGACACAGGCAGAGCAAGCTCTACAGGATGCAAAGACCAATGAACAGCGCATGTCTGAACTATTCCAAGCCGGTGCAGTTGCTTCCAAACAGCTGGAAGAAGCCCAAACTGCTTTGAAAAATGCGCAAGTTGCATATGATAATGCACAACTTAATTTGACGAATGCAGAGAAAAAGACTGCAATCCAAGTCTCCCAAGCATCAGTAAATCAAGCCAAAGTATCATTGCAAACAGCCCGGGAAAATCTTGGGAATTCAACAGTTACATCACCGATCTCTGGAATTGTAGCAGCTGTTGATGCACAAATCGGAGAAATGGCCTCACCACAGATGTCTGTTGTAACGGTTGTTGATATTGGTACGTTGATTGCCAAAGTGAACCTTGCAGAAAATGAAATTACCAAGGTCAAGGTAGGAGATACCGTCGATGTAGAGATTCCTACTATAGGAAAAAACATCAAGGCATCGGTTCGCTCGATTAGCCCAGTCATGGACCAGCAGGTGAAGGCTTATCCGGTAGAAATCGCGATTCCAAATGATAAACAAGAACTAAAGGCAGATTTGGTTATTAATGTAAGGCTTGAGGGTGAAAAAGGACAGAAGGAAGCTCTCGTCGTACCTCGTAAATCGGTTATAGAAGAACAAGGAAAGAAATTTATTTATAAAATCGAAGGTGAAATTGCCAAGAAAGTGGAAATTACAACCGGAAATGAAACCAGTGATAAAATTGAGATTAAGACTGGTTTGAATGAGGGAGAAAAAATCGTGGAAGCCGGACAAACGCTTTTATCCGACGGAGCCAAAGTTACAATTCAATAAGAAAAGCTTCTATCGAAGCCCATTCGAAGAAGAGGTATCCATCCTTAGAGGAAGCTTTTCATGCCGATAGGGATGTCAATTCAAAGAAGCTTATACTTTCCTATGCGATAAGAAAAAGAGGAATTGTGCGATCGAATGTTTCGATCTACACAGTTCCTCTTTTTTTATTTCGCAATTATAGTTGGAGCAATTTCTTCTTTAACCGGGAACCGATCGCTTATTTTACCAACCAGATATACTCCGAATGCGCTTGTGGCCGTTAAAATTAAAGAGAACATAGTTTCTTTCGCCCCGATGATGAAGAAGCTAAGGGGGAAAACCGAGGCATCCACGAAAAAAATTGAGGCACTAAGTGAAAAGCCATATCGTTGGTGGAGCATCTTGCCGGCCAGTGATCCGCCACCCAAGCTAGCATTTAATTTTGCAAGGATCCCTAGGGCGATTCCCATCCATAATCCACCGACTATACTTCCTACCCACATATTACGAATTCCCAAAGGAATAATGTAATCTTGTAAGATTCCAACAACGAGAGAAAGAATAATCATACTGACAATTGATTTGTAAAATAATTCTCGAAAATAAAAAAAGGCAATCATAAATAGTGGGAGATTAAACAAGAATAAATTCAAACCGATATTGGTATGAAATATATAATAGATCATGAGACTTAATCCGGTCATTCCCCCATTCATGATGTGATTCGGTACGGCAAAAAGGAGATTACCGATAGCAAAAAAAACGATTCCAAAAAACAGAAGCACTAAGCGCATGAATACACCTTCCAGTATTTAATTTACGTTAAACATATTGTATCATGGTGGAGCTTAGCGAAGGAATGATTATTTGTGTTATAATTAAAGGATCATTCAATTTTTAAGGAGTGTGAATGGATGGAAGGAGTACAACCGAATCTTCAACATAGAAAACTTGCTAAGACTAAACTGTTAAAAAGGGCCATTGGAATTTTAATCGGCGCCAGTTTTGTTTCAGTTGGGCTGGAAATTTTCCTTGTGCCAAATAATATTATAGATGGTGGAATCGTCGGTATTTCCATTATTTTATCACATCTGACAGGACTTAAATTAGGAATCTTTCTCTTATTACTTAATTTACCTTTTCTCATGTTAGGCTATAAACAGATTGGTAAAACTTTTGCACTCTCCACATTACTTGGAGTCAGTTTGATGTCAATTGGGACATCGTTATTACATTCAGTCCCTGTCCTTACGGAAGATCTTCTCCTTGCCTCTGTTTTTGGCGGAATTATACTTGGAATAGGGGTAGGAATGGTCATACGGTACGGCGGCTCGTTAGATGGTACGGAGATTGTAGCGATCCTTTTTAATAAAAAGACACCGTTTAGCGTAGGCGAAGTAGTCATGTTTTTTAATCTGTTTATTCTAGGGAGTGCGGGATTTGTATTTGGATGGGATAAAGCCATGTATTCGCTTATCGCTTATTATATTGCTTACAAGATGATCGATATTACCATCGAGGGTTTTGACGAATCAAAAGCGGTCTGGATCATCAGTGATTACTCACAGGAGATAGGTGATGCGCTTCTTGCCCGTTTGGGTCGAGGTGTGACCTATTTGAATGGGGAAGGCGGATATAGCGGTGACGACAAAAGGGTGATTTTTTGTGTCATCACGCGTTTAGAACAGGCTAAGTTAAAATCGATTGTGGAAGACATTGATGCCTCGGCATTTTTGGCGATTGGAAATATACATGATATTAAGGGTGGAAGATTTAAAAAGAAGGATATTCATTAGGGCGGTTGCTTTGCAATCGTCTTTTTGCATTCAAAGACCCAGGTTTGTTTTGTATAATGTAAGAAAACGGGTTGTTATTTAAGAGAGGAGAAACCCAATTGTCTAATTATCTGAACCAAAAAGACGGTATATTTCCATCAGTATGTTCGCTGGATTGTCCTGATACCTGCGGGCTGTTGGTCCATAAAAAAGACGGTAAAATAATCAAGGTTGAGGGAAACCCCGACCATCCAGTTACGAAGGGGGCAATCTGTAATAAAGTGCGGAATTTGCCTGCTCGTCTCTATGACCCATCTCGTTTAACCCATCCGTTGAAAAGATCGGGTCCCAAAGGATCTGGGGAATTTACTAGAATGGATTGGGATGAAGCGATAGGTTTGATAACGAATAAGTGGAAAGCTTTAATTGAAGAGCATGGGGCAGAATGTATCTTGCCCTATTCGTTCGCCGGGAATATGGGGCGGATAAATATGCTTGGAGCAGGACAACGATTCTTTCACCGTCTAGGGGCAAGCAGGATGGAGCGGACAATTTGCAATGTAGCAGGGAATACGGGCTTTTCTTTCACGATGGGTGGAAGCTTTGGGGTTGATCCGGAGGATACAGTTCATTCAAAACTAGTGCTTATCTGGGGGTGTAATGCAGTTAGTACCAATATGCACCAGGTTGTATATGCAGAGCAAGCAAGGAAAAATGGCGCACAGATTGTCGTTATTGACGTTCACAAAAATCAGACGGGACGATGGGCGGACTGGTTTATCCCGATTTTGCCTGGAACAGACGCTGCGCTTGCACTGGGAATGATGCATATCCTGTTTGCCGAAGAACTTGTGGATGAAGCGTTTCTTTCGGAATTTACGATAGGAGCAGATGAATTGGCAGAACATGTTAAGCAATATGACCCAGTGACTGTTTCTGCTATTACCAAAGTTCCGGTGGAGGATATCTATAAGCTTGCCCGCCTGTATGGTCACACAACCCCTTCATATATTAGGATTGGGAATGGGCCGCAACACCATGACAACGGCGGAATGTTTGCCCGCACATTGGCTTGCCTTCCAGCTTTGACAGGGCAATGGAAATATCGTGGAGGCGGGGCAACAAGAGAGAATGGTGGATATTCTGCTTTGAATCATCAAGTGCTCACGAGACCTGACTTACAGGAAAAACCAACACGTTTGATAAACATGAACGTAATTGGAGAAGCCTTGACAGAGCTAGATCCTCCAATTTATTCATTATATGTCTACAATAGCAACCCGTTGGTGGTAGCACCTGATGGAAACAAGGTTCGAAAAGGATTTGCAAGGGAAGATCTGTTTACTGTCGTTCACGATTTGTTTTTGACAGAAACTGCCCGATATGCAGATCTTATTTTGCCGGCCACTTCATCCTATGAAAACATGGATCTGTATACATCCTATTGGCATCATTATCTTCATTTGCAGCACCCGGTAGTTGAACCCTATGGGGAAAGCAGGTCAAATGTACAAGTCTTTCGTATGTTAGCTGAGGCGATGGGATTTGTCGATGATGTATTCACGGAATGCGAAGAAAAGATTATCGCAGATATTCTTGATTATCCAGAAAACCCTTATCTCAGGGGGGTGACTTTAGAAGGGCTTCAAGAACATTATTTTGTGAAATTAGATCGGCAGGCAAGACCCTTGCTGCCAGACGGATTAACCACTCCAAGTGGGAAGATTGAGCTTTATTCTGAACAAATGGAGAAAATGGGCTATCCTCCTTTACCGACTTATAGCCCGATTCAAGAACCAGAAACCTATCCGTTGCTTTTGGTTACAGCACCAAATCATAATTTCTTGAATACGACCTTTTCTTTGCAAGAAAAACATGTTTCGATGGAAAAAGGGCCGTATCTTTTTCTTCATCCCGAGGATGCAGAGAAAAGGGGTATCACCCATAAGGAAAAAGTTCGGGTTTATAATGATCGTGGGGAATGTGAACTCGTTGCATGGGTGTCTGAAACCGTTCTGCCCGGTGCAGCCGTTACACAAGGTCTATGGTCAGATCAAGCGGGTACAAAACGCTTGGTCAATACTCTCACACCAGGCCGATTGGCCGATATGGGTGGAGGTGCTGTGTTTTTTTCTAATCGGGTAGAGGTGGAGAAGATC
>Ga0180215_1001453_pt1 | contig 26022 bp, 30 predicted proteins | sample eDN3rd37CBELigBY_FD_128871 | JGI IMG/M metagenome (GOLD analysis project Ga0180215, IMG submission 128871) | Enriched backyard soil microbial communities from Emeryville, California, USA - eDNA 3rd pass 37_C BE-Lig BY (version 2) (version 2) | ecosystem: Environmental > Terrestrial > Soil >...
CGAGCGCCCCCGGCAGGAATCGAACCTGCATCCCGCGCTTAGGAGGCGCGTGCTCTATCCATTGAGCTACGAGGGCCGGGGGCAAGGGTATTCAAGGTGTAGTTTGTTCACCGGTTCGGGGAGATAGGGCGAAAACCCACCCGAGGGGGCTATTGGTTTGAGTACAGGCGCCAGCGATCTGCTGCACGCCGAGGATCAAGGTGTTGACGAGATCGTCGCCGGTCGTGCGCCGGTGGCGGCACGGTCGCCGCTGCAGCTGTTCTGGCGGCGCTTCCGCCGCGACAAGGTGGCGCTGGCGGCGCTGACGTTCATCGTGCTGCTGATCCTCGTGGCGATCTTCGCGCCGGTGATCCGGAACGTGCTTGGGCTGCCGGATCCCAACGCCGGCTCGACGGAGGCGCTCGACGATTTCGGGCTGCCGGCGGGGCCGAGCAGCGAGCATCCGATGGGCGTGGACGCGCTCGGGCGGGACATCATGTCGCGCGTGCTCGACGGGGCCCGGGTGTCGCTGCTGGTGGCGTTCATCGGCACCGGCCTGTCGGTGATCATCGGCGTGACGATGGGGATGATCGCCGGCTTCTACCGGGGCTGGGTGGACACGGGGATCGCGCGCACGATCGACGTGCTGCTGGCGTTCCCGGTGCTGCTGCTGGGCGTCGGCCTGGCGTCGGCCTGCTCGGGCCGCGAGGGCTGTCTCGGAGGTGCGTTGCAGCCCGGGTTGACCGTGGTGATCACGATCATCGTGATCGGCAACTGGCCCTACGTCGCGCGCATCATCCGCGGGCAGGTGCTGTCGCTGCGCGAGAAGGAGTTCGTGGAGGCGTCGAAGTCGCTCGGCGCGTCCAACACGCGGATCATCTTCCGCGAGATCCTGCCCAACCTGGTGGCGCCGATCATCGTCTACGCGACGCTGTTCATCCCGGCGAACATCCTGCTCGAGGCGTCGCTGTCGTTCCTGGGCGTGGGCGTGCAGCCGCCGCAGGCGTCGTGGGGGCAGATGCTCTCGGACGCGTCGTCGATCATCTCCTCGGCCTGGTGGTTCATGTTGTTCCCGGGCCTGGCGCTGCTGTTCACGGTGCTGGCGTTCAACCTGGTCGGTGACGGCATGCAGGACGCGCTGAACCCGAAGAGCTCGAGGCAGCGCTGATGGCCGGCTACATCGCACGCCGCCTGGTGTGGATGGCGTTCCTGCTGTTCGTCATCACGCTGCTGACGTTCATCATCTTCAGCGTGCTGCCCGCGGGCGACCCCGCGGTCGCGCGCGCCGGGCGCCAGCCGTCCGCGGAGCTGATCGCCACGATCCGCGAGCAGCTCGGGCTGGACAAGTCCAAGCCGACGCAGTTCTTGAACTACATCGGCGACATCCTGCCGTTCGTCGGCGGCAACGGCGTGTACTTCGGGTTCTCCTACCAGAACAACACCGAGGTGCTCCCGGAGATCCTCGAACGGATGCCGGTGACGATCTTCCTCACCGCCGGCGCCGTGATCCTGTGGCTGGCGATCGGCATCCCGATCGGCGTGCTGTCGGCGGTCAAGACCGGCTCGTGGATGGACCGCCTGGCGATGGGCATCGCGCTGGTCTTCATCTCGGCCCCCGTCTACTTCCTCGGCCTCGTCGTCCTGTACCTGTTCGACAACAAGATCGGGATCTGGAAGCTGTTGCCGGGCAACTCGGCCTACCTGGAGGCCGGCTCGATCGGCGAGAAAGCGGCGGCGCTGTTCTTACCCTGGTGCGTGCTCGCCGCCGCGTTCGCGGCGATCTACGCGCGCTTCCTCAGAGGCAACCTGATCGACACGCTGCAGGAGGACTACATCCGCACCGCGCGGGCCAAGGGCCTGTCGGAGCGGCGCGTGGTCTTCCGCCACGGCGTGCGCGCCGCGATCACGCCGATCGTGACCCTGCTCGGCCTCGACATCGGCCTGCTGCTGGGCGGCGCGATCCTCACCGAGACCGTCTTCAACATCCCCGGCATCGGGCGCTACGCGTACAACGCGATCACGGTCAGCGACCTGCCAGTGATCCAGGGCACCGTGCTATTCGGTGCGTTCTTCATCGTGCTGATGTCCCTGATCGTCGACATCCTGTACGCGTTCATCGACCCGAGGGTGCGGTACTGACATGCCTCCGCTGCTGGAAGTCGAGAACCTGCAGGTCCACTTCGAGACCGAGGACGGCCTCGTGAAGGCCGTCGACGGCGTGTCCTACTCGGTCGACAGCGGGCAGACGTTCGGGATCGTGGGCGAGTCCGGCTCGGGCAAGTCCGTGTCGTCGCTGACCGTGATGGGGCTCACCCGCGCCCGCAACGCGCGCATCAGCGGCAGCGTGCGCTTCAACGGCAAGGACCTGCTGGGCGCCTCCGAGGACGAGATGCGCCAGATCCGCGGCAACGACATCGCGATGATCTTCCAGGATCCGCTGTCGAGCCTGCACCCCTTCTACAAGGTCGGCGCGCAGATCGCCGAGACCGTGCGCTCGCACCGCGACGTGACCAAGGCGCAGGCGTGGGACCGCGCGGTCGAGATGCTGTCGCTGGTCGGCATCCCCGAGCCGCGCCGGCGCGCGGACGCCTACCCGCACGAGTTCTCGGGCGGCATGCGCCAGCGCGCGATGATCGCGATGGCGCTGGCCAACGATCCGAAGCTGCTGATCGCCGACGAGCCGACGACCGCGCTCGACGTGACCGTCCAGGCCCAGATCCTCGAGCTGATCGAGCGCCTGCAGAGCGAGTTCGACACCGCGGTCGTCGTGATCACCCACGACCTCGGCGTCGTGGCCGAGATGGCGGACGAGATCGCGGTCATGTACGCGGGCCGGATCGTCGAGAAGGCCGACACCGACACGATCTTCGCGGCCCCCGAGCACCCCTACACGTGGGGCCTGCTGTCGTCGATCCCGCGCTTGGACTCGCCGCGCGGCGAGGAGCTCGTGCCGATCGGCGGGCGCCCGCCGTCGCTGATCAACCTGCCGACGGGCTGCTCGTTCCACCCGCGCTGCCCGTACGTGCGCGAGGCGCACAAGCGCACGGAGCCCAAGCTCGAGCCCGTCCCGGGCCGGCCCGGCCACGAGGTCGCCTGCCTGCTCCCCTCTGAGACGCGGCGCAAGCTGTGGGCCGAGCTGCGCCAGGGGATCAAACCCGGCGACGCGCGCAGCGACGTGATGGAGGAGAAGGCGCTGTGAGCGAGACGCTGATGGAGGTCCGCGACCTCTACAAGCACTTCCCGATCCACGCCGGCTTCTTCCGCCGCCAGGTCGGGGCCGTGAAGGCCGTCGACGGCGTCTCCTTCGACGTGCTGCGCGGCGAGACGCTCGGGCTGGTCGGCGAGTCCGGCTGCGGCAAGTCGACGACCGCGCGCGTGCTGCTGCGGCTGCTGGACGCGACCTCGGGCTCGATCACCTTCGAGGGCCGCGAGATCTCGAACATCAAGGGCTCGGAGCTGAAGGCGCTGCGGCGCGAGATGCAGATGATCTTCCAGGACCCGTACTCGTCGCTGAACCCGCGCAAGACGGTCGGGACGATCATCGCCGACCCGTTCGTCATCCACGGCACCAAGCAGACCAAGGCCGAGCGCAAGGCCGCGGTGCAGGAGCTGATGGACATCGTCGGGCTGAACCCCGAGCACTACAACCGCTACCCGCACGAGTTCTCGGGCGGCCAGCGCCAGCGCATCGGCGTCGCCCGCGCGCTCGCGCTCAAGCCGAAGGTGATCGTCGCCGACGAGCCCGTGTCCGCGCTGGACGTCTCGATCCAGGCGCAGGTGCTCAACCTGCTGCGCGAATTGCAGCGCGACCTCGGCCTGACGCTGATCTTCATCGCCCACGACCTGTCGGTCGTGCGCCACATGTGCGACCGCGTGGCCGTGATGTACCTCGGGCGGATCGTCGAGCTCGCGAGCTCCGAGCAGCTCTACACGCACCCGCGGATGCCGTATACGGGCGCGCTGATGTCGGCGGTGCCGGTCGCGGACCCGCGGCTGGCGGCGAGCAAGAAGCGCCAGGTGCTGGCCGGGGACGTCCCGTCGCCGACCAACCCGCCGCCCGGCTGCCGCTTCCACACGCGCTGCTGGAAGGCGCAGGAGATCTGCCGCAACGAGGACCCGCCGCTGACGGCCAAGGACGGCGGCAACCTCGCGGCCTGCCACTTCCCGCTCACGGACGCCGAGGTGCTGGAGCGCGTGCCGAGCGCGCGCAGCCTGAGCGGCTAACCCGCGAGTGCGCGGCGCACGGCGTCAGGGTCGACGTCGAGCGCCCGCAGCGTCCGGCTCGCGCCGCCGGCCGGGTCGGCGAGCGCGGCCCGCAGCAGGTCGCTGACGCCGATCACGTGCTCGGGGGACGCGGCCGCCTCGCGCAGCGCCTGCGTGAAGGCGCGGCGCGCGTACGCGGTCACGTTGGCCGTGCCCGGGGGCTCGTCGGCGAGCGTCGGCTCGACCGCGGTCCGCGCGGCCTCCACGGTCACGCCGGCCGCCCGCAGCGCGCCCGCGGCCACGGGGTCGCCGGCGCGCAGGACGCCGAGCAGCAGGTGCTCGGAGCCCATCCGCGCCGCGCCGAGCGCGGCCGCCTCCTCGCCCGCCAGCTGGACCGCGGCGCGGGCCTCGGGCGAGACCTTGAGCCGGACGCGCTCGGCCGCGCCGGGCGGCGGCTCGGTCGCGTCCGCGAGCTCGCGGTAGCGCCGGTGCGCGGCCTGGCGGGAGATCCCGAGCGCGCGGGCGACCGCGCCGTAGGAGCTGCCGGCGTCGAGCGCGCGCCAGGCCTGCACGCGCTCGAACGCGTCGAGCTCGCGCCGCAGGGCGGCCAGCGCGCGCAGCGCGACCTCCGGGTCCGACGCGCGCACGGCGTGCTCGAGCAGCTCGACCAGCCTCGCCGGAAGGTCGTCGGCGGCCATGCCGCCACAGCTACCCCGCGGCGCGCTTGACCAGACGTTCGAGCCGCTGGTCCCACTCCGCGCCGACCTCGGCCATCCAGGTCATGGCGTCCATCAGCGGGGCGGGCGTGATCGTGTAGTGCGTCTCGCGGCCTTGACGGCGCGGCTCGACGAGCCCGGCGCGCTGCAGCGCCGCGAGGTGCTTGGCGACCGCCTGGCGCGTGATCGGCAGCTCGCCGGCCAGGCGCGAGGCGGTCAGGTCCGGGCGCTGCGCGAGCGAGCGCAGGACCTCCCGGCGGGTCGGGTCGGCGAGCGCGGTGAAGACGTCGTCGACGTCAGGCAAGGACGAGGGTGCGCTCTGAAGGTCGGATGATCGGGGTGGGGCGGAGGGGATGTGATGCCTTCATAAGCGCCATGAGCTTCGGGCCCCAGGTGATCGAGTCGGCCGCGTAGCGGTGCTCGGTGACGACGAAGCGCGTCCCCGCCGGGTGGTCGGACAGCGCCCATTCGACGCGCGAGTCGCCCCAGCGGAACACGATCCGCTCGCTCTCGACGACCTCCTCGACGACGCCCTCGCGGTCGTCGACGCGCAGCGGGGCGTCCTCCTCGGCTTCGAAGTCGACGTCCTCGCCGAACCACTCCTCGAGCTCGGCGGGCTCGGTGATCAGCTCCCAGGCGCGCTCGCGGGGGACGGGAAGGACGACTTCGCGGTTCACGACTGGCACTGGCGGCCTCCTGCAACTCAACGGTTGCGTTCAGGCTACCATGGGGGAAAACACGCAACTCGGAGGTTGCATATGCCCCTCGTCCCCGTCGTCGTGCAGCAGGACAGCCGCGGCGAGCGCTCGTTCGACATCTACTCGCGCCTGCTGCGCGAGCGCGTCGTCTTCGTCGGCACCGCGATCGACGACGACGTGGCCAACCTCGTCGTCGCGCAGCTGCTGCACCTCGAGGCCGAGGATCCCGACAAGGAGATCCAGATGTACATCAACTGCCCGGGCGGGGTCGTCTACGCCGGGCTGGCGATCTACGACACGATGCGGTTCATCCAGCCGCAGGTGGCGACGATCTGCTGCGGGATCGCGATGTCGATGGGCTCGCTGCTGCTGGCCGGCGGCGCGCCCGGCAAGCGCTCCGCGCTGCCCAACAGCCGCATCCTCATCCACCAGCCGTCGGGCGGCTTCCAGGGCCAGGCGACCGACATCCAGATCCACGCCCGCGAGACGCTCGCGCTGCGCGAGCGCATCGAGGAGATCTACGCGCTGCACACCGGCCAGGACAAGGCGCAACTGTCCAACGACCTCGAGCGCGACCGCTTCTTCACGCCCGAGGAGGCGAAGGACTACGGGCTGATCGACCGCGTGGTGATCGACCGCAACAACGGCAACGGCTACTCCTCGTCGTCGTCCTCGTAGAGGCTCTCACGCACCAGCTCGACCCCGACGCTGTCCTTGAGCACGACCTCGAGGTACTCGTCGTCATAGGCGTCGGGGGCGAGCAGCGTGAAGCGGCCGTCGATGACCTCGGCGGCGTCGACGGTCTCCGGGCCCAGCTCGGCCGTGACGATCTTGCCGCGGCGCTCGAGCGGGACGCCCCAGATCAGCGTCATCGCCGCCACCATGCCGTTCTCGCCGCGCCAGCCGCCGATCACCTCCTGGGAGATGTCGAGCTTCCACTCGGGGTGGTCGTCGGCCGTGTCGGCGGTGTAGTCGGCCCAGGCGTAGAGCTCGCTCGGCTCGTCGCCGGGCGCGAAGGAGACGTAGCCGAACAGCTCCAGGCCCGTGTCCGTGCGCGCCGTCGCGGGCACGTAGGTGCGGCCCGACCACGTGCGGTCCGGGTACCAGTGGATCTCGCCCAGGTTGCCGATGTCGGGGTCGCCCTCCTCGGGCTCGACCTTCAGGCAGGCGGCCATGAACTCGGCTTTCAGCGTCTCTTCAGGCGGCAGCCCACCCTGCGGTGGCTCCGCCGCGAAGCGGCAGATCGGCATCAGGGCACTTCTATCAGGACGGTCACCGGACCGTCGTTGACCAGCTCGACCTCCATGTGCGCGCCGAACACGCCGCGCTGCGCGCCCAGGCGCTCGCAGAAGCGCTCGTACAGCGGCTCGGCGACCTCGGGCCGCGCGGCGTCGACGTAGGCCGGGCGGTTGCCCTTGCGCGTGTCGCCGTAGAGCGTGAACTGGGAGACGCACAGCACCTCGCGGTCGCCCAGCGGCTCGTTCATGCGGTCCTCGGCGTCGGGGAACACGCGTAGGTTGCGGACCTTCTCGGCGAGCCGATCGGCGTCGGCCTGCGTATCCGTGTGCGTGACGCCCAGCAGTACGAGCAGGCCGGGGCCGATCGCGCCGGTGACCGTGCCCTCGACGGTCACCGAGGCTCGGCTCACCCGTTGCACGAGCGCTCTCACAGCTCGCGAAGCTCGGCCGCGGCCTGCTCGGGCGCCACGATGCAGACGTTGACGCCCGTGCCGAGCTCCAGCCCGGCCAGCGCGGCCAGCCGCGGCTGGATCTCGATCCGCCAGCAGAAGTGCTCGGCGCCGCTGCAGGCCGTGCGCACCCACAGGTTCAGGGGCGGGCTGGCGCCCAGGCGCGCCTTCAGGCGCCGCAGCGCGTCGTGCAGCAGCGCGGCGCCGCTCGGGCCCTCGTCCTCGAAGCGCGCGCGCGTCTGGCGCGGCGCGATCAGCAGGTGGTAGGGCGAGCGCGAGGCGTACGGCGCCATCAGCACGGCCTCGTCGTCGATGGCGACGATCCGCTCGCGCCGGCGGACCTCCTCCTGCACGAGGTCGGCGAGCAGGTTGCCGCCCATGGTGCGCACGGCGTAGGCGCCGAAACGCTCGCGCTCGCGGGCGATCGCGGCCGGGACGAAGTCCAGCGCGTACAGCTGCGCGTGCGTGTGCGGGAGCGAGGCGCCGGCCTCGCGGCCCTCGTTGACGATCAGGTGCCGGCAGGCGGCGCCGGCGTGCGCGCGCATGCGCTCGCGCCAGGCGTCGACGGCCAGCGCGACCTGGTCGGGGCCGAGGTCGGACAGGCTCGTGACCGGCTCGGCGGCGTTGACGATCACCTCGTGCGAACCGCCGGCCGCCTGCGCGGTGAACAGATCCGGATTGTGGTCGCGCTCCGGCGCGCTCGCGCCGGGCTCGAGCGCCGGGTAGAGGTTGGCGAACGCGCGCACCCTCCACGGGTCGCCGTCCTGGTAGAGCGTCGGCGGCGTCTGGTCCTCGTTGCCCGGGGCGAACGGGTCCCTGGCGGGGTCGACGGACTCGCCCGGGGCGAGCTCGAAGAGCGCGTTGGGGCGCCCGGCGCGCGCGCCGGCGATGATCGTCTTCAGACCCGACAGCGGGTCGACGCGGACCTCGGGCATCTACTGCAGGTAGCGCTCGATGTCCTCGTCGAGCTGCTTCTGGGTCCGGTAGGCGCCCGTGTGCGTGTACACGGGGTTGCCGTCGCGGTCGACGAAGATGGTCATCGGGAAGCCGGCGCCGATCTTCAGCGTCTGGGCGATCCGGCTGTCGTGGTCGGTGTAGGAGGGGAACGGCAGCGGGCGCTTGTCCAGGAAGCGCTTCGCGGCCGGGTCCTTGTCCTGGCTGTTGAGGCCCAGGAACGCGATCTCCTTGCCGTGCTTGACCGTGCCGTTCTGGAAGACCGGGAACTCGGCCTCGCACGGGCCGCACCACGAGGCCCACTTGTTGATCACGACCGGGGTGCCCTTGAGCTCGGCCAGGCGGGCGTCGAACGCCTCCTGCCCGCCGCCGATCAGCGTGTTGGCCTGCGCGTAGAGGCCGCGCAGCGGGTCGGGCGCGTCGGCGAGCTCGGCCTTGGCCTCGGGCAGATCGAACTTCGTCGGGTCGCCCGACGTGCCACCGCTCGCCTGGGTCAGGCCGATGACAAGCACGACGACGAGCGCGACCGCGGAGAGAAGAACGAGGATCCTGCGCATCGGTACAAGAGGGTGGCAGATGGGCTCGGGTGGCCACGAGTCTGCTTGAATAGGGAAGGACTCGCCGGGAGCACGACCGAGGGGACGCCGACCGGCGCCTGGAGCTCTCGCCCGTGAGTCCTCTTTGGAGCGTCCGCCCGTCAACCGGCGACCGCTACCGCCACTTTCAATGGCTGAAACCACGCCAGTGGCCGATCAGGCCACGCTTCCTTCAACCGAAGAGATCGAGCGCGTCTCGGCGTTCACTCGTGAGCCCTTCCTGACTGACGGGGAGGATCCGGCGACCGCGCTGGCCCCCGGCACGCCGCGCCGGCGTGCGCTGGACTCCGCGCTCGCGGAACTCGAGGCGGGCGCCAAGGTGCCCTCGCCGCACTGGCGGCGTCAGTGGTCGCTGCTGCTCGGCCTCGACCGCCTGCTCTCGCAGGAAGAGCCGCACCTGGCCGACGGGACGGTCCTGTCCGCGCACCAGGTCGACGCGCTCTCCGGCACGCTGACCGCGCTGCTGGCGGACCGGATGAAGAACGGCGACTCGCCGCCGCCGATCGCCGACCCCGTGCTCGACGCCTCCGGCGACGACGACGATGAGGACGACGACGAGGACGAGGACGACGAGCCGCAGCAGTGGTCGCCGGACGAGGCCGAGGCCGAGGACATCGCCGAGGCGCCCGAGGATCCCAACGCCGGCAAGCGCTTCTGGTTCGAGCACGCGACGGGCGCCGGCAAGACGGTCGCGGCGGTCGGCTTCGTGGAGGCCTCACGCACCGGCGGCGTCCTGATCCTCACCCACCGCCGCAACCTCGTCGACCAGTTCAACGCCGAGCTGCGCGACCGCGGCTACGCGAACCGGCTCGCGCCGCCGCTGCTCGACCACCAGGACACGGCCAACGGCCCCGTCACGGTCGAGACCTACCAGTGGTTCGTCCGCAACGCGGGCAACATCTCCGACGCCTACTCGATCGTCATCTGCGACGAGGCGCACACGGCGCTCGGCGAGAAGACCTCGGCCGCGATCCGCGCCTGGACGGGCCCCGTCTTCATCGGCATGACCGCGACGGGCGCGCTGATCGCCCGCCACGTCACCGACCTCTTCCCGACCCAGACCTCGCGCTTTGACCTGGCGCAGGCCGCGCGCCGCGGCGTGATCGCGCCCCTGCGCTGCGTGCGGATCCCGCCGGGCCCGGGCGTGCGCACGATCGCCAAGGTGCCGCTGCGGCGCGGCGAGGTGGACACGGAGTTCGACCAGGAGATGCTGGCCCAGCTGCTGGACCAGATGCCGTTCAACCTGGCGATCGCCGACCTCTACAAGACGCGCTTCAACGGCGTCCCGGGCGTGGTCTACGCCGCCGGCGTGCGGCACGCCTACAACGTCGCGCAGGCCTTCCGCGACGTGGGGATCAACGCGCAGGCGGTCTCGGGTGAGACGCCCAAGCGCGAGCTGGCGCAGATCCTGGCCAAGTACGAGAAGGGCGACATCGACGTCCTGGTCAACGCGCAGCTGCTCGCGGAGGGCTGGAACTCGCCGCGCGCGACGGTCTGCATGCACCTCGCGCCGACCGCCTCCAAGCGCATCTACCAGCAGCGCGTCGGGCGTGTCACGCGCCGCCACCCCGGCAAGGAGGCCGGCATCGTCGTCGACTTCGTCCATCCCGCGACCAAGCACGACGACCCCGTCGTCACGCTCCATTCGCTGCTGGACCGCGACGTCTACCGCGGCGGCGCGATCGTCGTCGGGCCGGTGCGGCGCGGCCGCGGGCGGCGCCTGCGGGTCGAGCGCCGCGTGCTGCCGGTCACGGCGGACGAGAACCGGCGCATCGAGGTCTTCGAGCGCGAGCTGTGGCGGATCGCCGTCGAGCATCTCGACTACGGCGAGCAGGTCCAGTGGGCGGCGCTGGCGGGCGCGCGGGTCGCGCCGACGGGCTGGCGCCGGGCGCGCGCGATGCTGCACTTCGACCAGGGCGGCGAGCTCAAGCGCACGTTCCTGCTGACCGCGGTCGAGCGCAACAAGAACCCGGCGCTGCGGCTGCGCGCGCTGCAGGAGATCGCCACGGGCCGCGACGCCGAGGCCTTCGACCGCGCGCTGGACTTCGTCGAGTCCTGGCCGCGCGACGACAAGCGTGAGGGCGTCAAGGTCGTCCTGCAGGCGCTGGCCGAGAAGAAGATCGGCCGCCGCGACCAGGCCAACAACTGGATCTGGCGCTGCGCGAACATGACGCGCGAGGTCCACGAGGAGTACGCCGTCCAGCGCTGGCCCGAGACCAAGCGGCTGCTCGGCCTGCTCGTGAACTCCTCGGGCGGCGCGCACGCCCGCAACGCCCGCCGGCTCGTGCACGCCGCGCGCGAGCAGGACCGGCGCCTGAGCGCCGCGCTGCTCGCCGCCGCGATCCCGCACACGGCCGAGGCCGGCGAGGTCATCAACGGCGCGCGCACGCGCATGTCCCGCAAGCCGGCCGCGCTGGCGCGCGAGCTGCTGCGCAACTTCCCGAAGGGCCGCGGCAAGTCCAAGCGGCGGCGCCGCCGCAAGGGCGCCGCGGGCGAGGCGGCCGCGCCGGACGCCGTGCTGGTCGGTGCGGTCAGCGAGGCGCTGGACGCGGTGCTCGACGAGAACGGCGAGGCCACCGCGGAGGAGACGCCCGCGCCGACGCGCTCGCGCCGCTCGCGGCGGCGCAAGGCCGTGGACGCCGATCCGGAGGCGGCCGCTCCCGCGGAGGAGACGCCGTCGCGGTCGTCGCGGCGCGCGCGCCGCAAGGCGGCGGCGCAGGCCGAGGCCGAAGCGGCCGAGACGCCGGCGCGCAAGCGGGCGGCCCGCAAGCGGGCGGCGGCCAAGCCGGCGGCCGAGGAGGCCGCCGAGGTCGTCGAGGTGGTCGAGGCGCCCAAGCCGGCCGCGCGCAAGCGGGCGGCGCGCAAGCCTGCGGCGGAGGCGGTCGAGGTCGTCGAGGTCAAGCCCGCGGCCAAGAAGCGGGCGGCGAAGAAGCGCGCCGCCGCCAAGGCCGCTCCGGCCGAGACCCTGCCCGGGTTCGAGGAGGCCGCCGGCGAGGCGGCCGAGCCGAAGCCCGCGGCGAAGAAGGCGGCCGCGAAGAAGAAGCCGGCGGCCAAGAAGAAGCCGGCGGTGAAGAAGAAGCCCGCGGCCAAGAAGAAGCCCGCGGCCAAGAAGAAGCCGGCCGCGAAGAAGGCCGCGGCCAAGAAGCCCGCGGCGGCGGCGAGCGTTTCGACCGCCGACACGGCGACGGCGAAGAAGCCCGCGGCCAAGAAGAAGCCGGCGGCGAAGAAGAAGCCCGCGGCCAAGAAGAAGCCCGCGGCGCGCAAGCTCGCGGCGACCAAGCCGAAAGCCGCCGCGAAGCGGCGGGCCAAGCCCGCCGCCGACCTCGAGGCCGCCAGCGAGCGCGTGCGGGCGGCCGTCGAGGACGCCGCCGCCTAGATGGAGGTCGCGGGCAAGGTCGTGGTCGTGACCGGCGGCGCGTCGGGCATCGGCCGCGCGCTGGCCAGGCGGTTCGCGGCCGAGGGCGCCCGCGGGGTCGTCGTCGCCGACCTCGACCGCGACGTCGCGTCCGACGTCGCGGCGGAGCTCGAGCGCGCGATCGCGGTGGGCTGCGACGTCGCCGACCCCGCGCACGCGGACGCGCTGATCGGCGCCGCCGAGCAGGCCTTCGGGCCCGTCGACCTGTTCTGCGCCAACGCCGGCGTCGCCGTCGGCGAGGACTTGGCCACGCCCGCGGAGTGGGACCTCGCGTTCGCCGTCAACGTGCGCGCGCACATCGCCGCCGCCGAGCGCCTGCTGCCGGGCTGGCTCGAGCGCGGCAGCGGCTACTTCCTCGCCACCGCGTCCGCGGCCGGGATCGTGTCCCAGATCGGCTCGGCGCCCTACGCGGTCACCAAGCACGCCGCGGTGGCGTTCGCCGAGTGGCTGAGCCTCACCTACGGCGCGCGCGGCGTCGGCGTCAGCTGCCTGTGCCCGATGGGCGTCAACACGCCGCTGCTGACGGGCGAGGACACCGTCGCGACCCGGGTCGTCAAGGCCGCGGCGCCCGTGCTCGAGCCCGAGGATGTCGCCCAGGCCGTCGTCGAGGGCCTCGCCGAGGAGCGCTTCCTGATCCTCCCGCACCCCAAGGTGCTGGAGTTCTTCCGCCGCAAGGCCGGCGACTATGACCGCTGGCTGGGCGGCATGCGCCGCCTGCAGGCGAGCGTCAGTCGAGCTTCGTGATCGAGGCCGTCAGAGCGCCTTGAGCATCCCCCCGTCGACCACGAGCTCGGCGCCGGTCGTGCTCGCGGTGCGCGGCGAGCACAGGTAGGCGACCGCGTCCGCGACCTCCTGGGGCTCGACGAAGCGGCCCGTGGTCAGCTGCATCAGCTCGGGCGCGACCGTGGTCACGACCTGCTGCGCGTCGTTGCCCGTCCAGCCCGCGACGATCTCCGCCGCGCCGCCGGCGTCCGTCCACCACGGCGTCAGCGTCGGGCCGGGCGAGACGCTGTTGACGCGGACGCCGCGGGGGCCGAACTCCTCGCTGAGCGCCTTGGTCAGGTTCAGCAGCGCCGCCTTCGCGGCGCAGTAGTCGACGTTCATCGCCGCGGGCTGGCGCGCGACGGCCGAGACGACGTTGACGATCGTCCCGCCGCGCTCGACCAGCAGCGGCAGCGCGGCCCGGCAGGCGCGCACCGCGGACAGCAGGTTGAACTCGAGGATCGCGCGCCAGTGCTCGTCGTCGCGGTCGAGGAAGCCCGTGTGCGGGAGCCGGTCGCCGGGCGGCGGGCCGCCCGCGTTGTTGACGAGGATGTCGAGCCCGCCGTAGGCCTCGACCGCGCGCGCGATCACCTCGGCGGGCGCGTCCGGGTCCATCAGGTCGACCGGGACGTGCAGGACGTCCAGGTCCGGTGCGGTGCGGGAGGCGGCGACGACGCGCGCGCCCTCCGCGCGCAGGGTGCGCGCGATCGCGAGGCCGATGCCCTTGGAGGCACCGGTGACGACCGCCACGCGGCCGGTGAGTTCGAGCTCCATGCCCCGTGCAACGGAGCTAGGGCGCGTTCTGTGAGAGCGTCACCTCGCCCGCGGTGAGCGCGGTGCGGCTGCCATCGGTGAGCGTGACCAGCAGCGCGCCCGAGTCGTCGATGCCGGCGCCCGTGCCCTCGCCGTCCTGCCAGCGCACGTGCTGGCCCAGCAGCGCGTCGCGGTCGCGCAGCGCGGCCAGCGTCGCGTCGCGGCCCTCGGTCAGGCGCTGCTCGAGCGCGCGCAGCAGCTCCGCCAGCGTCGGCTCGATCTGGTCCGGGTCGCGCCCGAGCGTGCCCGCGATCTCGGCCACCTCGGGCGGCAGCGTCTCCGGGTCGAGCGCCACGTTGACGCCGATGCCCAGGATCGCCCACTCGGTGCCGTGCGCCTCGGCCAGGATCCCGGCGACCTTGCGGCCCTCGATCCAGACGTCGTTGGGCCACTTCACGCGCGCGGCCGGCCCGGCCACGTCGGCCACCGCGAGCCCAGCGCGCAGCGGCAGCAGGTCGTCGAACTCGCGCAGCACGAGCGACGCCGCGATCGCCACGCCCGGCGGTGTGACCCAGCCGCGCCCCTGGCGCCCGCGGCCCGCGGTCTGCTCGTCCGCGGTCACCAGCGTGCCGTGCGCGGCGCCCTGCGCGGCCAATTCCCGCGCGCGCTCGTTCGTCGAGCCGATCGTCTCATGGTGCTCGCGGGGCTGTCCGAGGCTCATGTCCCGGACGATACGGCGTCCGCGAGCAGCGCGGCGACGAGCCCGTCCGGCGTGTGCGGATCGGCCTCGAGGTGCGGCTCGGCGCCGTGGGCGCGCAGCTCCGCGCTCGTGGCCGGCCCGATCGACGCCAGCCGCGGCCCGGCGAGCGAGCCGCCCGCGGCCGCGAAGAAGCGCACGGAGGAGCCCGAGGTGAAGAGCACGTAGTCGGCCGCCGAGGCGGCGTCGCGCGTGGCGGCGTCGAGCGGCTCGGCGACGGTCTCGTAGAGGGCGACGACGTCGACGTGGGCGCCGCGCTCGCGCAGCGCGTCGATGAGCACGTCGCGGCCCTCCTTGGCGCGCGCGACGAGCACGCGCCGGAAGTGGAGGTCCTGGAGCGCGTCCACGAGCCCCTCCGCGACCGCGCGCTCGGGCACGACGTCCGCCTCCACGCCGTGCGCGCGCAGGGCGCGGGCCGTGCCCGGGCCGATCGCGGCCACGGTCACGCCCGCCAGCTCGCGGGCGTCGCGCAGGTGCCGGAACAGCTCGTCGGCGCCGGTCGGCGAGGTCACGCACAGCAGGTCGTAGGCGCGCACGTCGCCGAGCGTGACCGGCAGCGGCTGCGTGCGGATCGCGGGCGCCTCGACGACCTCGGCGCCCAGCGCGCGCAGCCGCGCGGCCAGCGCGGAGGCCTGGGCGCGGGCGCGCGTCACGGCCACGGTCTTCCCGTGCAGCGGGCGCGCCTCGAGCCAGGCGAGCTGCTCGCGCAGCGCCGCGACCGGCCCGACGAGCGTGATCGCGGGCGCGCGGATGCCCTGCACCTCGCCGATCTCGCCCAGCGTGGACAGCACGGTCTTCTGCCCCGGTAGCGTCCCGCGCTCCACGACCGCCACGGGCTCGGACGCGGGCCGGCCGCCCGCGATCAGCTGCGACGCGATCCGCGGCAGCGCCTTGACGCCCATGTAGAAGACGAGCGTGCCCGGGAAGGCGGCCAGCGCCGGCCAGTCCAGCGCGGTGTCGGGCTTGGACGGATCCTCGTGGCCGGTCACGAACGCCACGCCCGAGGCGAGCTCGCGATGGGTCACCGGCACGCCGGCGTAGGCCGGCGCGGCGATCCCCGCGGTCACGCCCGGCACGACCTCGTACGGGATCCCGGCCTCGCGCAGCACGAGCGCCTCCTCGCCGCCGCGGCCGAACACGAACGGGTCGCCGCCCTTGAGCCGCACCACCGTGCGCCCGCTGCGGCCGTGCTCGACGAGCAGCCGGTCGATCTCCTCCTGCGGCATCTGCGGCCCGCCGCCCTGCTTGCCCACGTAGACGAGCTCGGCGTCGACGCCGTCGAGCACGCCCGGCGGGATCAGGCGGTCGTGCAGGATCACGTCGGCCGCGTCGATCAGCTCGCGCGCCCGCACGGTCAGCAGCCCGGGGTCGCCCGGCCCGGCGCCGACGAGGTAGACCGTCATGGCGCCGCCGCCCGCAGCAGCTCGGCGGCGCCCGCCGCGAGCAGCTTCGACGTCAGCTCGGCCGCGGTCGGCGCCTGCTCGAGCAGGTGCTCCGAGCCGTCCGGAAGCCCCACGAACGCGCGCACCGCGCCCTCGAAGGCGAGCACCCCGACCGGCGTGTGGCAACTCGCCTCGAGCTCGCGCACGACGGCGCGCTCGGCGTCGAGCGCCGCGTGCGTCGCGGGGTGGTCGGCCGCCGCCGCCGCCTCCGCGGACGGCGAGCCCGCGCGCGCCTGCACGGCGATCACGCCCTGCCCCGCCGCGGGCACGAACACGCCGGGCTTGAGCACCGCTCCGGCCTCGTCGCGCCGCCCGAGCCGCGCCAGCCCCGCGGCCGCCAGCACGAGCACGTCGACCTCGCCCGCCGCGCGCTTGGCCATCCGCGTGTCCACGTTGCCGCGCAGCTCGCGCACGTCGAGGTCCGGCCGCGCCGCCAGCAGCTGCGCGCGCCGCCGCAGCGCGCTCGTCCCCACGCGCGCGCCCTCGCGCACGGCGTCGAGCGTGCGCTCGCCCACGAGCACGTCGAACGGCTCCGCCCGCGGCGGCGTCGCCGCGATCACCGTGCCGGGGGCGAGCTCGCCCGGCACGTCCTTGGCGGAATGGACCGCGAGGTCGATCTCGCCCGCCAGCAGCGCCGCCTCCAGCGCGCCGACCCAGCGCGACTTGTCGCCGCGCGCGCGGTCCACGTCGCCCGCGGTGGTGATCCTGACCAGCTCGTAGTCGACGCCGAGTGCCCGCCCGACCGACTCGGCCTGCGCGAGCGCCAGGGCGCTGCCGCGGGTGCCGAGGCGGACCGCGCTCACCCGTGCAGCCGGCGGACCTCGGCGGCCTCGTCCGCTTCGGCCGGAGCCGGCTCCTCGAGGCCGAACAGGTCGCGCAGCAGCGCCAGCCGCGCGTGGCGGTCGACCTCGTCGAGGTCCTTGATGCGGGCCGTCGGCTCGTGCAGCAGCCGGCGCACGATCGCGCGCGCCATGGCGTCGATGCGCTCGGCGTCGCGCTCGGAGACCGACTCCCAGCGCCCGGCGTTCTCGGCCAGCACGCGCTCGACGATCGCGTCGCCGCGCTCGCGCAGCGCGGTCAGCGTCGGCAGCACCTCGAGCCGGCCCAGCCAGCGCGCGAACGCCTGGATCTCGTCCTCGACGATCGCCTCCGCGCGCGCGGCCTCGGCCCGGCGCACGCTCAGGTGGCCGCGGACCTGGGCCTGCAGCGCGTCCATGTCCAGCAGCGTCACGCCCTCGACGTCGGCGCAGGCCGGCTCGATGTCGCGCGGGACCGCCAGGTCGATCGCCAGCAGCGGCCGCCCGCGGCGCTCGGCCATCACGGCTTCGAGCTCCTCGGCCTCGATGATCGCGTGCGGCGACGCGGTCGAGCTGACCACGACGTCGGCGCGCACGAGCTCGGCCGGCAGCGCGTCGAAGGAGCCCGACGAGCCGCCGAAGCGCTGGGCCAGGGCGATCGCGCGGTCGCGCCGGCGGTTGGCGACGAACATCGTCGTCACGCCGCGCTCCGCGAACGCGCGCGCGACCTGCTCGGAGTTCTCGCCCGCGCCCACGACCACGACGTGCCGCGACGCGAGCTCGCCGAGCGCGGCGCGGGCGGACTCGACCGCGGCCGACGCGACGGACGCGTTGCCTGACGAGATCGCGGTCTGCGTGCGCACGCGCTTGCCGGTCGCCAGCGCGGCGCGGAAGAGCTTGTTGGTCATCGGCCCGGTCGTGCGGGCGGCGAGCGCCTGCTCGTAGGCGCGCTTGACCTGGCCCTGGATCTCCGCCTCGCCGACGATCATGGAGTCCAGGCCGCTGACCACCCGGTACAGGTGCCGGGCGGCGTCGCAGTTGCGGGCGCTGTAGAGCGCGACGTCCGCGCGCGCGGTCAGCATCGCGCCGACGACGGGCTCGGGGTCCTCGCCGACGACGTAGAGCTCGGTGCGGTTGCAGGTCGAGAGCGCGACCGCCTCGGTGATCCGCGGGTGCGCGACCAGCTCGTGCAGGAACGGCTCGACCTGGCCCTCGAGCAGGGCCAGGCGCTCACGCACGGCCAGCGGCGCGGTCTTGTGCGACGCCCCGAGCGCGAGCAGCTCGCTCATGACGGGACGGTCTCCCGTTCCTTTTCTGCTCGGCGCTCGAGCAGCTCGGTGACCTCGCCGAGGTCCTTCTCGATCCGCGACAGGCGGCCGGCCATGATCGCGACGTAGATCAGGATCAGCGCCAGGAAGACGAGGTAGGCGCCGGCGACGTACTTGCCGGCCGTGTCGAGCGGGAGTGCAGGCATCTAGAGCGTCGGCGCCGCCGAACGGCGCGGGTTGGGGACCCAGGTCTCATCGTCGGCGGCGAGCTTGCGCTTGAGCGCGCGCAGACGGAACGTAGCGTGCTTGGAGGCCAGCTCGTACTTCCACAGCGTCACGAACAGCGCCGCCATGCCCGCGAGCGCGACGAGGAACGTCAGCCGCATCGAGCCCGGCATCGCGCCGCCGGTGGTGGTGAGCACGCGCGGGTGCGCGAGCGACTCGGCCATCCGCACGGCCATGAAGTTCAGCGGCACGAACGCGCCCGCGATGACCGCGAACACGGCCGCGTAGCGTGCCTGGCGCTCCGGGTCCTCGATCGAGAACCGCAAGGGCTGATAGCAGGCGTAGAGCAGGAAGACGATCAGGAAGCTGACGAGCGTCGGCTCGTCCCACAGCCACCAGTGCCCCCACGAGCCCTTCGACCAGATCGAGCCGGTGATCAACGTGCCGACGGCCATGATCAGCGACAGGTGGATCGCGACGTAGGAGCGCAGGTCGTGCATGCGGTCGCCCGTGCGCAGGTACTTGATCCCGTAGATCCCGCCCGCGACGAAGCCGAACAGCGCGACGATCGCCAGCGGCACGTGCAGGTAGAAGATCTTCTGGATGAAGCCCTGGTCCGCGTCGTTGGGCGCGTAGAAGAACACGAGGGCGAACGCGCCGACGAGAAGCGCGACGGAGAGGAGCGAGAGGGTCTTCAGACCCCGGCCGAACACAGCGTCAATCCTCCAGCAGGAAGTCGAAGATCGCGTAGGCGAGCAGCCCGAAGACGAGATCATAGAGGCCGAGGGTCATCAGCCAACGCCCCTCGAGCGCGCCGGCGCCGCCGTCGGCGAGCAGCGGCGCGGTCGCCCGCGCGCCCGCGATCACCAGCGGAACCGACAGCGGGAGCGCGATCAGCGGCACCAACAGGTCACGCGCGCGGGTCTGGACGGCGATCGCCGCGACCAGCGTCCCGACCACCGCGATCCCGGCGTTGGCCAGCGCCAGCACGAGCACCAGCCCGGGCAGCGGCGCCCACGGCGACGGCCCCAGCAGCAGGAACGCGAACGCCGCGACCATGAAGACCTCGACGAAGGCCAGGAACGCGAACAGCAGCGTCGCCTTGGCCACGAACAGCGCGGTGCGGTCGACCGGGGCCAGCAGGAAGCCGTCGAAGCCACCCTCCTCGCGTTCAGCCACGAACAACCGGTTGACGCCGAGCACGGCCGCGAACAGCAGCGTCACCCACAGGATCCCGGCCGCCAGGTTCCCGGAGACCTCGGCCTCGTCGAGCGCGAAGTGGAAGAGCACGAACGTGCTGAGCGAGAACAGCACCATCGCCGGCACGGCCTCGGGCGAGCGCAGCTCGAGCCGCAGGTCCTTGCGCAGCAGCGCGGCGACGGCGTGCCTCATGCGTACAGCGCCCGCACGTCGGCTTCCGAGACGTCGCGGCCGAGCAGCGCGACGCGGCCCTGGCGCAGCCCCAGCACCAGGTCGGCCTCGGCCAGGCCCGCCTCGACGTCGTGCGAGATCAGCACGCGCGTGCGGCCTTTCAGCAGCGGCGCGACCAGGCCCACGGCGCCCGGGTCCAGCCCGGCCAGCGGCTCGTCGAGCAGCAGCAGCTCGGGGTCGTGCAGCAGCGCGCGGCAGACCGCGGTGCGCTGCACCATCCCGCGCGAGAACGTGTGCACGGGGTCGTCGGCCCGCGCGCGCATTCCGACCGCGTCCAGCAGTTCCTCGATGCGCTGCGCCTCGACGCCGTGCAGGCGCGCGTGGAAGCGCAGGTTCTCGCGCGCGGTCAGGTCGCGGTAGAGCAGCGGCTCGTGGCCGAGCAGCCCGATCCGGCCGCGCACCGCCCAGCCCTGCTTGGGCAGCTCGTGGCCGAGCACGCGCGCCGTGCCGCGGTGCGGGCGCAGCAGCGTGGCCAGGATCCGCAGCAGCGTCGTCTTGCCCGCGCCGTTGGCGCCGAAGACCGCGAGCGTCTCCCCCTGCTCGAGCGCGAGCGTGACGCCGGCCAGCGCGACCCGCTCGCCGTACGCCCGCCCGACGTCAGCCAGCTCGATCGCTCTCATGGTGCGACGAGTCCCCGCCAAGGGTGCGCACCACGTGCTTGAGCGTCGGCGCGAGCACCGGGAACAGCTGGTCGACCGACTTCGGCGAGCCGGGGAAGTTGACGATCAGCGTCCGGCCCGCGATCCCCGAGACGCCGCGCGTGAGGATCCCGTGCGGCGTGTACTTGAGGCCCTCGGCGCGCATCGCCTCCGCGAACCCCGGCGCCTCGCGCTCGATCACGGCCCGGGTCGCCTCGGGGGTCAGGTCGTTGGGCGTGAAGCCGGTCCCGCCCGTCGTGAACACGAGGTCGATGCCGGACTCGACGAAGTGGCGCAGGCGGTCCTCGATCAGCGGGAAGTCGTCCGGGACGACCTCCATCGCGACCACCTCGCAGCCGGCCTCCTCGGCGGCGGCGGCGAGCTTGGGCCCGGAGAGGTCCTCGTTCTCACGGCGTGAGACCGAGGTCGAGACTGTCAGGATCGCGGCGCGAATGGCGGTGAGCCTACGCGGTCGCCGGCTGGTGCGCCCGCTGGGCGGCGGCGATCAGCTCGCGCACCGCGGCCTCGTCGCCGGCGCGCAGCAGCTCGATCGGATCCGGGCTGCCGTTGACGATCCCCTCGAAGAACGCCTTGCGGTCCTGGTAGGTCGGCAGCGTGCCCTTGGCCCAGCCGCGGACCTCGTTGAGCAGCACCGCCAGGCGCGCGTACTCCTCGCCGTAGGTCTCGGCGATCTGCGCCTTGATCCGCTTGGCGAGCGCGGGCGACGCGCCCGCGGTCGAGATCGCGATCGCCAGCGGCCCGGTGCGGACGATCGCCGGCAGGATGAAGTTGCACAGCGGCGGCACGTCGACGACGTTGACGAGCATGGCGCGCTTCTCGGCGTCCTCGTAGACGCGGATGTTGACGTCGGTGTCGTTGGTCGCGGCGATCACGATGAACGTCGCCTCGAGGTCCGAGGTCTCGTACTCGCGCCGGATCCACTCGATCGACCCTTCCTCGGCGAGCCGCTGGAGCTCCGGCTCGGCCTCGGGGGCGATCAGCACGACCTTGCCGTCGCACGCGAGCAGGCCCTCGACCTTCTCGAGCCCGATCTCGCCGCCGCCGACGACGACGCACCGGCGGCCCGTGAGCTTGAGGCACGCGATGTAGAAGGGCGTGTCGAGCATGTCGCGCACGCACGTCTGGTCGCAGATCCCCCGCCGGTACTGGCAGACACACGGCTTCCCTGCATAAGCCTGAGCTGGCATCGACCTATCACCGTACTAAGAGCGATGGAGTTCTACTTCGACGACTCGTCCCTTCTACGGGAGGTCGTGGGCCATCGGCTCACCGCGCTCAGCGGCCCGCGCGCGCTGCTGGTGATGGCCGCGCATCCCGTCGCGTTCGCGGGCTTCTTCGCCCACACCGGCGCGCTCGACGACCCCTACGCGCGCCTGCAGCGGACCGCGACCGTGATGGACGCGGTGGCGTTCGGGCCCAAGGCGCGGGCGGACAAGCTGACCGCGCACGTGCGGGCCATGCACCGGCGGGTGCGCGGCGAACTGGCCGAGGACGCCGGACCGTTCGCGGCGGGCACGCCGTACCGCGCCGACGACCCGCAGCTGCTGCTGTGGATCCTCGCCGCGCTGGCGGAGTCCGCGATGCTCGTCTACGGCCGCTACGTGCGCTCGCTCAGCCGCGCCGAGCTCGACGCGCTGTGGGCCGATTACCGCGTCGTCGGGCGCTGCTTCGGCCTGCGCGAGTCCGACATGCCGCCCGACAGCGCGGCCTTCGAGGCCTACATGCACGACATGTACACGGGCGGCGAGTTGCACGTCACGCCCGCGGCGCGGGAGCTGGCGATCGAGATCGTCATGCACCCGCCGGCGCCGCTCGCGGCGCGGCCACTGGTCGAGTTGGTGAACCAGATCACGATCGGCTGGTTGCCGCGCGGGATCCGGCGCCAGTACGGCTTCCGCTGGGACCCGCTGCGGGCCGTGGCCCTGCGCGGGGGTGCCGAGTGGGTGAAGCGACTGGTCGTGCCCGCAGCCCGGATCGGCGCTCCCGGGCTGTTAGTGGTACGCTGAGCAGACCAATGTCCTTCCGACTGCTCCAGCGCTACGAGCAGATCGCCGAGCGGCTGGCGGACGACATCCGCTCGGGCGCGCTCGCGGTCGGCGACCGGCTGCCGTCCGAGCGCGAGTTGGCGCGCACGCTCGAGGTCAGCCGCGCGTCGGTGCGCGAGGCGATCGCCTCGCTGCAGCTGCAGGGCGTGGTCGAGACGCGTCACGGCGCGGGGACGTTCGTGGTCGCGGCGCCGCCCGCGAACGGCTCGCCGCACGACGCCAGCCCGTCGGACGTGCTCGAGGCGCGGCTCGCGCTCGAGCCGACCGTCGCCCGGCTCGCCGCGGCCCGCGCGCAGCCGGACGAGACCGCCGAGCAGCTGCTGGCCGCGATGGAGGCCGAGTCCGTCGAGCTCGCGACCTGGAACACGTCGGACCGGCTCTTTCACCGCCAGCTCGCGGTGATGACGGGCAACCCGGTGCTGGTCGCGTTCGCGGACCACGTCGCGACGCTGATGGACCAGCCGCTGTGGCAGCGCCTGCGCGACGACTCGATCGCCGCACCCGGCCGCACCCGCCTGCACGCCGCCGAGCACCGCATGATCTACGAGGCGATCACCAGCGGCGACGCCGAGGCCGCCTCCTTCTACTCCCGGCAGCACATCAACCGCGTCCGCGCCTACATGGAGCTCTCGTGACCCGCTTCGAAGGCATCATCCCCGCCGTCACCACCCCGTTCACCGCCGGCGACCGCGTCGACGTCCCGGCGCTGAAGGAGAACATCGAGCGCCTGGTCGAGGTCGGCGTGCACGGCTTCGTCGCCACCGGCACGATGGGCGAGGCCGGCTCGCTCACGCGCGAAGAGCGCGCGCTGGTCGTGCGCTCGGTCGTCGAGGCCGCCGCCGGCCGGGTGCCGGTCAGCGTCGGCGTCTCGTCCGGCTCGGCGCGGCAGTCGCTCGAGTACGCGCTCGACGGCAAGGCGGCGGGCGCGATCGGGGTCATGGCGTTGCCGCCGCTCGGCTACCGCGCCGACGACGACGAGGTCGTGGCGTTCTTCGCCGAGCTCGCGACCTGCGGGCTGCCGGTGATGGTCTACAACAACCCCGAGGCGTCGGGCGTGGACATGCCGGCCGCGTTGATCGCGCGGATCGCCCGCGAGGTCGAGGGGGTCGCGGGCGTCAAGGAGTGCTCGGGCGACACGCGCCGGATCCCGCCGCTGCTGGAGCTCGAAGGGCTGGACGTGCTGGTCGGCGGCGACGACTGGCCGCTGGAGGGCCTGGCCGCGGGCGCGCACGGGTGGGTCACCGGCGTCGGCGTGTTCGCGCCGCGCGAGTGCGTCGAGCTCTACGACGCGATCCGCGCCTCGGACCTCGAGCGCGCCCGCGCCGTGTACCGTCGGTTGCTGCCCGCCGCCCGCTTCGACATGACGCCCAAGCTCGTCCAGTACTACAAGGCCGCCCAGGACGCCGTCGGCTTCAACGGCGGCCCGGCCCGCGCGCCGCGCCTGCCGCTCAAGCCGGCCGAGCGGGCCGCGCTCGACGAGGCGCTCGCGGTCCTGCGCGAGCCGGCGGTGGCGTGAGGGCGGCGCGCTACTTCGCGGCGGTCGACTCCCACACGGAGGGGATGCCGACGCGCGTGATCACGGGCGGCGTCGGCCCCGTCCCGGGCGCGACCATGCTCGAGCGCAAGCTGTACTTCGAGCAGCACATGGACGATCTGCGGCTGCTGCTGATGCGCGAGCCGCGGGGGCACGGGGCGATGTCCGGCGCGATCCTGCAGCCGCCGCTGCGCGACGACGCCGACTGGGGCGTGCTGTTCATCGAGGTCTCGGGGCTGCTGCCGATGTGCGGGCACGGGACGATCGGGGTCGCGACCGTGCTGGTCGAGACCGGGATGGTCGCGGTGACCGAGCCCGAGACGGTGATCCGGCTCGACGTCCCGGCCGGGCTGGTCGAGGCGCGCGTAACCGTCGAGGGCGGGCGCGCCAAGGCGGTCACGATCCGCAACGTCCCGTCGTTCCTGCACGCCCGCGACCGCACGGTCGAGGTGCCGGGGCTGGGGACGATCGCCTACGACATGGCCTTCGGCGGCAACTTCTACGCGCTCACGCCCGCCGCGGACGCCGGGCTGGTGGTCGACCCGTCGCGCAACGCCGAGCTGGTCGAGGCCGGCCTGGCGGTGATGGCGGCGATCAACGCCGCCGACCGGCCGGTCCACCCGGGCGACGAGCGCATCCACGGCTGCCATCACGTCGTCTTCCACGAGCCGGGCCGCGACGGCGCGGACGCGGTCGCCGCGACCTCGATCCACCCGGGCTGGCTGGACCGCTCCCCGTGCGGGACGGGCACGAGCGCGCGGATGGCGCAGCTGCACGCGCGCGGCGAGCTCACGCTGGGGCAGGACTTCGTCAACCAGTCCGTGATCGGCACCCGCTTCACGGGCCGGCTGCTCGAGGAGACGACGGTCGCGGGCGTGCCCGCCGTCGTCCCGCAGATCACGGGCCGCGCGTGGGTGACGGGGATGGGCCAGTACCTGCTCGACCCCGACGATCCGTTCCCCGCCGGGTTCGCGCTGTAGTCAGCGCGCCATCGTCTCGATGCCGCGCACGAGCGCGTCGAGGCCGAACTCGAAGCGGTCGTACTCGGTCTCGGTGGTCGTGAGCGGGACGGCCAGTGCGACCAGGTTCGGGAAGCGCTCGGGCGGCAGCGCCTGGTAGTAGCGGCGCAGCTCGCCGATGTAGTCCTCGTCGGGCTGTTCGTGCGCCCGGTACAGGCTCTCCTCGTAGGCCGTCGCCGTGGCGTACAGCGGCAGTATGTCGACCGCGTAGGCGATCACCCGGTCCGGCAGGCCCGCGTCGCGCAGCACCCCGAGCAGCGCGTCGACCCAGCGCAGCGCGTTCGGCCCGGTCGGGATCGAGCCGAGGCTGGCCCGCGCGAGGTCGTGGTGCGCGCCGAGCCCCGCCCGGATCGCCCGGATCGCGTCCTTGAGCTGCTCCTGCCACGGCGCCTTGCCGACCTCGGCCAGCGGCAGCTCGCCCGCGATCCGGTCGATCATCGCCGCCAGCAGCTCGTCCTTGCCCGCGAAGTGCGCGTACAGCGACGCGGGCCCCGTGCCGAGCCGGTCCGCGACCGCCCGCATGTTGAGCGCGTCGACGCCCCCGCCCTCGTCGAGCACCGCGAACGCGGCGTCGACGATCGCCTCGGCGGACAGCCCGCGCCGCGCCGGCCGCCGCGGCCGCCGCCGTGGCGGCGGGGGAAGTTCGGCCTCGTCGGCCGCCGCCCGCCCGCGCCGCGCCCGCGCCCCCGCGGGCTCGTCGCCCGCGGCCACGCCGCGCCGCGTGCCGCCGGCCGCGGCCTCGCCGCGCTCTGCCGCGTCGCCGCTTTCCGCGGCCGCGCCGCGCGCCGCGCCGCCGGTCGCGGCCTCGCCGCGCGCGCCCATCTCGCCGCGCGCCGCCGGGGCGCCGTGCGCGGCGTCTTCGTGCCGGTCGCGGGCCTCGTCTTGCACGAACACGATTCTAGTGCTAGAACAACGTTCGTTCTAACGAACAGTGTTCGGATTGACGTTCGGAGGTCCCTCGTGTCGACACTCGCCGCAGCCGCTCCTACCGCGCCGCGCGCCGCGCACCCGCGGCGGTGGCTGATCCTCGCGCTGATCCTGGCCGTCGAATGCATGGACCTGATCGACGGCACGATCCTCAA
>Ga0180215_1001456_pt1 | contig 26005 bp, 26 predicted proteins | sample eDN3rd37CBELigBY_FD_128871 | JGI IMG/M metagenome (GOLD analysis project Ga0180215, IMG submission 128871) | Enriched backyard soil microbial communities from Emeryville, California, USA - eDNA 3rd pass 37_C BE-Lig BY (version 2) (version 2) | ecosystem: Environmental > Terrestrial > Soil >...
GTTAAGCCTCCGGCGGATGTCACGGATTTTTTAAAGGTAATTTTTCGAGCGAGCTCGAAAAAAATCCGGACGCAAATTCGACGGGCGAATTTGATTTTACGTGAAGAATTAATGAATATGGCGGTAAACACCAATTACTTTACCTAAAATAGATACGTTTCGAAGAATAATAGGATCAAGTGCAGAGTTTTCCGGTTGAAGTCTGAAATAATCCTTTTCCTTGAAGAAACGTTTTACAGTAGCTTCATCTTCTTCTGTCATTGCAACTACGATATCACCATTATTAGCAGTACTTTGTTGTCTCACAATAACATAATCCCCGTCAAGAATTCCGGCTTCAATCATACTATCTCCCATAACTTCAAGCATAAATAATTGTTCATCCGATGGTGCAAGGCTTTCAGGTAACGGGAAAAACTCTTCTACATTCTCTATTGCTGTAATTGGCTGACCTGCAGTAACTTTTCCGACAATCGGTACATTAATTACATTGTTTTTTGGAATATTCGCATCTTCATCTATATCCAGGATTTCAATTGCTCTTGGTTTTGTTGGGTCCCTACGTATAAGACCTTTAGTTTCAAGGCGTGCTAAATGACCATGAACAGTCGAGCTTGACGCCAGTCCGACAGCTTCACCAATTTCTCTTACAGAAGGTGGATAGCCTTTTTGTTTGACTTCATTTTTAATAAATTCCAGGATATCCTGTTGACGTTTTGATAGTTTCGCCATCTTTTTCACCCCTTATTATTTTCTTATTATACTAATAATAGCATGAAATGACCTTTCATACAAACATAAGTTCTAAAATTTGTTGACACAAAACAAATGTTCGTACTATAATAAACCTATAAACAGAACGTATATTCGAAAAAGAGGTGCTTTAGCATGAAAAAATTGTGGAGAAATTACTCATATGCTATTATTCTAGTTGTTTTATGTATGGTTTCTTTAGTGATTATTAAGATAAACCTACCATCATCCCCTGAGAATTATATGACAATAACAGTATCTTCAGGAGAATCATTATGGGAGATATCACAGAAATACGAGGAACAACATGGTCTGTCAGAATTAGAGTTTGTCAAATGGGTTGAACAATATAATGGTATTTCAGGGGACCACATTTTTACTGGTGACCACCTCATCATTCCGATAAAAATGGGTGAAATGGAAATAAAGGAAGTTCAGGAATTTGCAAGTAATTAAAGAGATTAATAGGGGAATGAATCATGAAGGCAATCGTTTACTGCAGAGTAAGCACTGAAAAAGAAGCTCAAGAAACCTCACTTCAACGTCAGGAAATAGAATTACTTGAATTGGCAAAAGAAAATCACTTTGAAGTAGTGAAAGTGATTAAGGAACAGGCAAGTGGATATGATTTAGATCGGGATGGGGTTATTGAAATGCTGTCGCTCATTAGCAACAAGCAGGCTTCAGCTGTATTAATACAAGACGAAACAAGATTAGGAAGAGGAAATGCAAAAATTGCCATACTTCATTGCATCCTTAAAGAAAGGGTAAAACTGTATAGTATTTCTCATAATGGGGAATTACAGCTCTCAGAATCTGATTCAATGGTGTTAAAAATTGTTGGTATGGTAGAAGAGTACCAAAGAAAATTACATAATGTAAAAATAAAACGTGGCATGAACAGAGCGATAAATAATGGATATAAACCGCAAAAAAATTTGAAATTTCAGGGTAAAAATGCAGGTAGAGAAAAGATTCCTGCGCCAATTGAAGAAATCATTCATTTAAGGCAAAATGGTCTGACATTTTCTGAAATTGCCGCCACTTTAAGGGGATTTGGTTATTCAATTTCAAAGGCAACCGTTCATCGCAGATACCAGGAATATAGGGAAGGAATAGAGGAAACAACAAAATAGTTGTCAAAATTACTTGATTCTAGTAACATGACTTTATTCTAATGATTTTTTATTTAAATAAAATCATTCAGTAAGGAGGACAACATGCTTTCTAAAGAGAAATTAGCTAGGATCAATGAATTAGCAAAAAAAGCTAAAGAAACAGGACTTACAGAATTAGAAGCGAAGGAACAATCTAAGCTTCGTGGTGAATATTTGCAAACATTCCGATCATCCATGCTAAATACGTTAAAATCTGTCACGATCGTTGATCCTAACGGAGATGATGTAACACCAGAAAAACTAAAAAAATTACAACGCAAAAATTTGCATTAACATAAAGGAGCTAGCTTTGTTTAGTGATTTAAACTAGAAAATCACAATCAAGGTAAGCTCTTTTTTTACATAAGTTTTACTATTAGGGAAATAATAAATAAATAGTTCAATGTAAATATAATCGTATTATTTTGACAGGTTGAATAAAAAATATTCATTCCATGAAAAATCTCTTTTTTTTTACGGAATTTGTTGAATAAAAAACCCTCTCCCTATAATATTAATAGCGTAGTTAAAACGAATGGCGATACTTAACAAGTGTTTCCGTTCAATACATATTTGAAAGGATGTTTTTTCATGTTTGATCAAGTCGATTCTTTAGCAATTGCGTCAATCAGAACACTATCCATTGATGCAATCGAGAAAGCTAATTCCGGTCATCCTGGTATGCCAATGGGTGCTGCACCAATGGCCTATACTTTATGGAGCCGTTTTATGAATCATAATCCTAAAAACCCTAAGTGGTTTAATCGTGACCGTTTTGTACTTTCAGCTGGTCATGGTTCTATGTTACTGTACAGTATGCTTCACCTTTCAGGTTATGATGTTAGCATGGATGATTTAAAAGAGTTTCGTCAATGGGGCAGTAAAACACCTGGTCATCCAGAGTATGGTCATACACCTGGTGTAGATGCAACAACAGGTCCTTTGGGTCAGGGTATTGCTATGGCAGTCGGTATGGCAATGGCTGAAAGACATTTAGCTGGAGTTTATAATAAAGATAATTATAATGTGGTTGATCATTATACATACAGCATATGTGGTGATGGTGATTTAATGGAGGGTGTATCTGCTGAAGCAGCTTCATTAGCAGGTCATTTAAAATTAGGCCGACTAGTAGTTCTTTACGATTCCAATGATATTTCGCTTGATGGTGATTTAAATCAATCTTTCTCTGAAAGTGTTGAAAATCGCTTTAAAGCATATGGTTGGCAGTATTTACGCGTAGAGGATGGAAATGATCTAACAGAAATTGCGAATGCATTGGATGAAGCAAAGAAAGATGATTCTAGACCAACTTTAATTGAGGTACGAACAGTTATTGGATACGGTTCACCAAATAAATCAGGTAAATCTGCTTCACATGGTTCGCCACTTGGATCTGACGAAATTAAATTAACAAAAGAAGCGTACAATTGGACATTTGAAGAGGACTTTCATGTACCTCAAGAGGTGTACAATCAATTCCAGAAGTTAATTGTTGAGCAAGGCGAGCAAAAAGAAAAGGAATGGGCTGAGCTGTTCACTCAATATAAAAATGATTTCCCTGAATTAGGTGCCGAGCTTGAACAAGCAATCAATAATGAATTACCTGCAGACTGGCTCAAGGATTTGCCTGTATATGAAGAAGGAAAAAGCCTTGCAAGCCGTGCATCATCTGGTGAAGCATTGAACGGAATTGCTAAAAATCTACCTTCATTATTCGGCGGCTCTGCAGATCTTGCTGGATCCAATAAAACGTTGCTAAAAGGAACTGCTGACTTTTTACCAGGATCTTATGAAGGTAGAAATATTTGGTTTGGAGTTCGCGAATTTGCTATGGGTGCCGCTTTAAATGGTATGGCTCTACATGGCGGTCTAAAGGTGTTTGGGGGTACATTCTTTGTATTCTCTGACTATTTACGTCCAGCTATTCGTTTGGCAGCTTTAATGGGATTGCCTGTCACATATGTATTTACACATGACAGTATTGCCGTTGGAGAAGATGGACCTACACACGAACCAGTTGAACAATTAGCTGCATTACGTGCCATGCCAAATCTTTCAATTATCCGACCAGCAGATGGAAACGAAACAGCTGCTGCATGGAGACTTGCGATTGAATCAACTGATAAACCAACCGCACTTATTTTAACAAGACAAGATTTACCAACAATCAAAGGTTCCGCACAGGCTGCATACGATGGTGTTGCAAGAGGTGCATATGTTGTATCTCCTGCTAACAAAGAAACAGCTGATGTATTATTACTTGCATCTGGTTCAGAAGTTAATCTTGCGATTGAAGCGCAAAAAGCATTAGAAAGTGATGGGATTTCAGCTTCTGTTGTCAGCATGCCTTCGTGGGATCGCTTCGAAGCACAGTCTAAAGAATATAAAGAAAGTGTCATTCCAAAGGCTGTTAAGAAGAGATTAGCAATTGAAATGGGATCTTCTCTTGGCTGGCATCGTTATACTGGTGATGAAGGAGATGTTCTTGCGATTGATCAATTTGGAGCATCTGCACCAGGAGAAAAAATCATGGAAGAGTATGGATTTACAGTAGAAAATGTAGTTACAAAAGTTAAAGCCCTATAATATTCAAAAACAAAACGAGAAGAGTAATGAGATCTTCTCGTTTTGTTTTAACTTTGATAAATTTTTTTGTCATCATTAAATACTCATTCTAGACTTTTCTTCTATTTCCCTATAAGCATAATGTTTATCGAGGAAAGCTCCGGAAATAGAAGCTAAGATTTGTTGAAAGAGTATGCCTGCAATTACAGGAATAATCACTGCTGAAGGGAAATAAGACATGGCAATAACAGCACCTGAACTAATATTTCTCATTCCACCCGAAAATGTATAACTAATAATGGTTTCTTTTTCATATTTTAATAGCCTTCCTAATAAAAATGCGAATAGATATCCAGTTATTGAAATAAATAGAACGACAAGAACAATAGATAACAGCTTAAGATTAAAATCCTTTATATAGGGTGCCACTACTGCTCCATTCAACATGACAACTAATCCGAGAAAAAGCTTCGATATAGGTGATAGTCTTGGCTTCCAAGTTTCATTTACTGATCCTTTTGTTATTTCGTTTATCATCATACCACTAATGGAAGGAAGAACAATCATAAAAATGAGACCCTTCATCATTTTTAATACATCTAAATCTACTTGCTGCCCAACTAATAGTGATAAGCTGAAAGGTACAATAAAAGGTGCAATTAAAGCATCAATTAGAATAATAGCAATTGTTAATGCCGTATTTCCTTTTTTCATCGATACCCAAATAAAGCTTGTAACTCCTGTTGGAATCACCATTCCTAAAATAATTCCTGTAATAGTCAGTGCGTCCCCACTAAAAGCTAAATGACCAACTCCAAAGGCCCAAAGCGGCATTACGATATGGAGGAAGACTAGAGCGATAATAACAGGAAGGGGATGTGCAACAGCCCCCTTTAAGGAACGAAAACTCATACTTAAACTTCCCTCAAATGTCATAAAAGCAAAAAGCCATGGAACTAAAAATGCAAAATCCTTCACATAATAAGAAAAGAGTATACCTAGGATAACCCCAGTCGGTGTAATAAAGGGCATCATTTTATTAAGTCTTCTATTTAATTGCTGAAGCATGCATTTCTCTCCTTTAAATAATTCCCTTAATACCATTCAATAATTTTTCTAGGAAATAATATTTTATGACCATAATTTTATCTTATTTGAATCTGGTTGTGCAAAAATATTTTACAAAGATAGAATTACGGTATATAAACCAATAAAAAATGAAACATGCTATTAGTAATTGTATACCAAAACCAACTAATTGTGTTAATATTTTGAATTCGACAAAAATAGGCTTATTTTTTGACAGAAACAGACATCCTCTTTAGCTGCGCTTACTTATAATAATAAGAAAGGGTACTGTAGAGGAGGATTATTGTGAGAACATATCAGCTTTATTTAATTGATGATGAGTTTGCCTCCCATTACTTTGGAAAAGAACGGATGGTTTATCAGCTGTTTAAAGATTATAAAGAGGCAGTTGGTGAATATAAAAAGATTTTGGAAAAACAAATTGATTTTATTCTGAAGCCAATACAAGAAATAAAAATCCATCAGTTCATCTCTCAATACTTACAAAAAAACAAGGATTTTTATACAAATAATGGATTATACTATTTAGAAATAGGGAAGCGAAGTACGGCAAAATTAGAAATTCATGAGCGTTGTTTAATGTTAAAGGCCAATGGGAATTATGAAGCAGAGACCATATTTTTTGAAGTGCTGAGAAAGACAGAATCTTCTTTTATCGCGATTGATTTGGAACATCAGCGATGTGGATGGCTAAAGCCGATTAAAGAAAGAAAATTTGTCTAGAACTAGAGAAGTCAATATTGTATAATATCCTTTGGTCTAGTACACTGTATGATAGACAACATGAAGGAGGAAGTTTGAATGGGTATGTACATTCTAGTAGGTGCATTGGCATTAATTGCTGGTGTAGCACTAGGATTTTTCATCGCTCGTAAGTACATGATGAGCTACTTGAAGAAAAATCCACCAATTAACGAACAAATGCTAAAAATGATGATGATGCAAATGGGTATGAAACCATCGCAGAAGAAGATCAATCAAATGATGAACGCCATGAATAAACAGCAAGGGAAATAATAATTAAGACAAGCACTCAAATTATGAGTGCTTTCTTTATGTAATTAATCTGTGGTAAGTCTATAGGACGACTTAACAATGTAATAGTGCGTAACATTTACATTGAAAATTCAATATTGTCACAAAACATTCACGGTTCAAAAAATATCATTTCCTGCCAACCTTTGGTAGAATGAATAATGGACTCACGAAATGGGGGACTTAATCATGTCAGATTTAAATGTGTTTATTGCGATGGGGGCAGGTTTTTTAAGCTTTATTTCACCCTGTTGTCTACCACTTTACCCTGCGTTTCTATCGTATATCACCGGAATGTCAGTAGGGGAGCTTAAAAGTGATAATGGAATGCTTCAGAGGCGCAGCATGCTGCACACACTCTTTTTCTTAATAGGTTTTTCCATTATTTTTATAGCAATCGGTTTCGGTACATCATTTATCGGCAATTTCTTTATGAATTATCAGGACTTAATTCGTCAAATAGGGGCAATTTTTATAGTGATTTTTGGCTTAATGATTATAGGCATCTTTAAGCCTGAATTTATGATGAAGGATCATCGTTTTGAATTCAAAAATCGTCCATCTGGATTTATAGGCTCAATTCTAATTGGGATGGCATTTGCAGCTGGCTGGACTCCTTGTACAGGGCCAATTCTGATGTCGGTAATATTGCTAGCCGGTTCGAATCCTGAATCAGGAATGTTATATATGATTGCGTACACTTTAGGTTTTGCAATTCCTTTCTTTATCCTTTCCTTCTTTATCGGAAAAATGGGCTGGATCCGAAAGCATAATATGAAAATTGTAAAAATCGGTGGATGGCTGATGATTGTAATGGGTATTTTCTTATTTTTTGATTGGATGACTGTTATTATTTCTCTTTTGTCAGCTCTCTTTGGCGGATTTCAAGGGTTTTAATTATTAGAAACTTTTTCAGGCATTTAGAATAATCGTACATTCCTGTGACATGAATTGTAAATCAGTATATGTTCCATTATAGTTAGTAGTAGAATCATGATTTGTATGACTTTTCTACATAGTGCTTTGTTTGGTTAATGAGGGGGAAAAAGTTTTGGCGAGAATTCTAATTGTTGATGATGCAAAATTCATGAGAATGACTTTATCTACTATTCTTACAAAGGCAGGACATGAGATTGTAGGAGAAGGCGAAAACGGAAGAGATGCTATACGTTTGTATCGAGAATTGCAGCCTGATCTAGTCACACTTGATATAACAATGCCTGAGGTTAGCGGTATTCAAGCTGTTAAGGAAATTAAAAATGAATTTCCAAACGCAAAAGTCATCATGTGTTCCGCAATGGGACAACAAAAAATGGTGGTTGAGGCCATTGAATCAGGAGCAAAGGACTTTATTGTAAAGCCTTTCGATGCATCACGTGTTGCGGATGCCATTGAAAAAATACTAAACTAAGAAAATGGTAAAGCTGGCAGATACTTAGTGTTGCCAGCTTCTTTATTTTACGATATTGTTTGGTAGTTGTTAGATATAAATCACGTTTTCAGCTAATGAACTATGCATAATGGTTTCATCATTGGGCTTATATAGGATATAATGTTAATGCATTTGATCTAAAAAAAAGGGATGAATATATATATGAATTTAGTCCTTGTTTCATCAGTAGGAGCCGTTGGTATGGCAGTTTTTGCCATGTTTGTTAGAATGAAGGCAGCAAAGAAGCCTGCTACATTAAAAAAAATATTACTTCCGCCAGTCTTTATGAGCACCGGGGCATTAATGTATGTTGTACCGCAATTTAGATTAACATCAATGGAAATGCTCGAATCAATCGTTATTGGAATGTTATTCTCCATCCTCCTTATTAAAACAACGAAATTTGAAATTAAAAATAACAGCATTTATTTAAAACGTTCGCGTGCATTCATGTTTATTTTATTGGGACTCTTTGTTATCAGACTTGCCGCAAAGTTAATATTAAGTTCGACAATCGATTTTGGTGAGCTTAGTGGTATGTTCTTTTTATTAGCCTTCAGTATGATTGTGCCTTGGCGCGTGGCCATGTACTTCAGCTTTCAAAAGCTTAACAAGCAACTAACCATGATGAATAATAAGACATTCTAAAATGAAAAAAGGCATCCAATCATTCGCATGATTGATGCCTTTTTTAAAACTTAGTATCTGAATTCTTTTTCAGCACTTCACTTGCTGTTTACCTACCTCTAAAATCAATACTATTCAACTATACAGCTTATGGTTAAAATAAATGGTTATAAGGTGTTAATTCAATCTGTCTTTCTTCTAATTTCTTAAGCAGGAATTTATGATCACGTTTTGGGGTGGCCATAATGTATCCTCGAATTACAATATCCTGATTTATTCTTTCAACTTTTTCTTCTAAGGCGAGTTCGCCGATTTTTCCAGCAATTTTATGCTTGGCCACATCCCGAAATAGCTCTGGAACCGGGGATACTAAATCTGCAAGCAGTTCTTTTTCCTCCTGATGCCATAAATGAATCGTATGATTAACATAATATTCTTCCCAGTCCATATCTGATTTTCCGTCTTCCTTTGGCATTTTTTTTAAAAATTTGCGGAACATAAAGAAACCGCCGATTGCAAAGGATCCCATCAAAACAACAACCCAAAACAGGATAAACCATAGAAACCAACCATCTAACATATTTCTCACCTACATCATTATTCTATCAGTTTATATTATATAATTTTTCCTATATTCAGACAAGAAAGAAAGAAGAGGTATGAATTTAGTCAATTATTCATTTTCTTCTATAAGATTCTGATTTTATACATGGAATTGTCAATATATCGATATTGTGGAAGTGTTATTTTTTTAGTATACTAAAAATGTAAACGGGGCTGAATGGGGCACTGGTGTCCCCCGCGGTCTTCAAAACCGTCTGTGAGGCAGGTGTTGTCTTAGCTGGGTTCGATTCCCAGGCGGTCCCGCCAATTAGAAATTTTATTAAATTGACATACATATTTTCCACAGTGTTTAAATCCGTTTGGTACAAAGAGAGAAACCTTGTCGGACAAATACTTATAGCCGCCTATACATTTTATAGGGGCTATTTTTTATGTATAAAAAAATAAGTCAACCAGATAAACCCGGCTGACCATACTATACTATTATCGTTTATCCAGCTGCTGGTGCAGTTGTTGCTGCTTTTCTGGCACCTAATTCCTGATCTAATAATAATAGGGCAGAAGGATTGCCCTCAGCAAGTTTAAGTCGATCGATTATTGTTTTGGCTTGTGCCTCCTCGTCGATCTGTTCCCTTAAAAAATCTTGTATAATCACAGCCGCTTGCGGGTCTGTTTGATTGACATAGGTAAACGCTTGACGATAAGAATTTGTAACAAATTGTTCATGAGCTAAAACTTTTTGAAAAGTATCAAGAGGTGTACCAAAGTCGCTTGGCTGTGCAGGGAGACTATTAAGTTGGACAGTACCATCCCGATCCACTACAAAATCAACTAATCTTAACATGTGGGTTCTTTCTTCTTCAGACTGCAATCTAAGCCAGTGAGCCATACCGGTTAAGTTTAACTTTCCCATATATGCTGACATGGCAAGATATAATGTCGTAGATAAATGTTCAATCTGTATTAAATTATTAAATAACCTTTGAAGTTCCTCGTTCATGTCTCCTCCACTCCTTACATTTAGATGTTTTACCCTTTTATTATATAAAGGTTTATGAAATTGTTTCAGATTAAATTATTATATATGGATTAAATTTTCCACATATTTAAACCTCTAAAATAATAAGAAAAAGTAGGCGCTAATCTATTCAGCTTATGCTATGGACACATACACTATTTTGACATTACATGAGGAGGTAAAAATAAAAAGACAATTCATTGAAGCAGCAAATTGTTTTGAGGCTATTCTAGATAGGCTGGTAACTTAGAAACCTCTTTATTAAAAAGTTTAATAATAAATCGTTCGGGAGGAAGAAAGCATGTATAGTGATCTTGAGCCTGTTCAAACGTATGAGACTGATGAAAGGATCTTTGGCAGGAGACCCTTTGGTTTTGGAAGACCATTCGGCTTCGGAAGACCGTTCGGTTTCGGAAGACCATTCGGTTTCGGTTTCGGTAGACCATTCGGTTTTGGTTTCGGCTTCAATCCGTTTTTAGGTGGAGTGGTTGGAGGATTATTAGGTAGTGCGTTATTAGGTCCTTATGGATATGGCTATGGATATGGTTACCCGTACTATGGCTACGGCTATGGCTATCCATACTACCCTTATTGGTGATTTGGAGAATGCCCAGTCAATATCTGATTTGGTGTAAAAATGATGCATGATGAAACAGGCTACAATGTGTAGCCTGTTTTGTTTTTCTATTATTTGATTCATTTATAAAAACCGATATCTATTAAAATATATAACTAATAATCATTAAACTTTATTTATATGACAGACAAGAAGGAACAAATGGGCATAGTGCAGCATATGGTGGTGTAAGGATACGACAAGATATCGGATAGAAGGGTGTTAAAAATGCCATCAGTTGTAATCAATTTACATTATTTAAAAATCAATAGTATATCTGGAAATGGCTCAATCACAATAGGTGAAGCATCTTACAATAGTCCAACAGCCTATAACAAATCTCAAGGAATGAATTCATCCTATGGTGACACATCACCTACAGAAGCAATCATGGAAAATTTATTAAATGATCCAGATGTAAACGATCAATCAGCAATTGGAAATACGGATAATTCCTATGTTAATACACCAATACCGCCGTCACCGCCAATACCCCCATTTTAGATAAAAGGAGATATTTGATATGCCATATCAAATTAATATTTTAAATATAAAAGTAAATGGAGCGAATCAAAACGGAAATATTGATATTGGACCTACTGTGCATAACAGTCATACTGCCAATAGTAAATTCATTGGAGCGAATTTTTCGCTAGGTGATTTTTCTCCACCTTCTGCCATTTTAAATTCAGGAAATGTGGATCCGGATATTAGTGATCAAGATCAAATAGCGAATCCTTCTATGCCTATTGCTAACCAAATATAAAGGAGCAGTACGATGGACATAGAAAAAATAAGAAAATGGTTACAAATAACGAATGAATACAAAAAAACCGATTTTTGGACTCGTGTTCTTGAAGAAAAATATCCTGACGAAATGGTAAGAATGCATCATTTCCAGCCAAAATATGATATTTATCAAAATGAACACTATACCTTTATTATTTTTGAGATACCTGGTGTTGACCGTGAGAGTCTGTCCCTTCACTTAATCTCAAATACACAACTAAAAATTAGTGGAATCATCCATCCTTTTTTAATACTAGAAAAAGAAATTATTAGGGAACGAACATATGGTGAATTTGAGCGAATTATCAACCTTCCAGAAGCAGCACATGCGCAACACATGCATATTCAAATAAATGATGGTTTACTGCAAATCTCCTACCCTCGGAATATTGAACTTGTTCATTTTACTTTAAATGACCATTATTCTTCATAAGTAGGAATTGAAGATAAACATAAGAAAAATTACCATTTATTTAATAAAGTTAAAATAAGAAAACTCACGGTGCAAATCGTGGGTTTTCTTTATTTTAGCGGATAATAATTAAATCCAAATTATAAAAGCACTTTCACAAAATGAATCAAAAGCTCTGGAAAAACGTTTTTTCAGTGTTTTTTCATTTTTGGGGTATATTCTAAAGACATAAATTCGCAACATAAAAGGAGAATAGTATGAAATTTTTTAAACTGTTACTCATCTCATTATTAGCCACTTTTACCATTAATTTTGTAACAATAGAAAGCAATACCGTTTCGGCAGATGATGATTTTGAAGAAAAATATGAACATCATGGTGAGGAAGGGGATAGTGTGACAGAAAAATATGAAGATATTGGGAAGTTGGTTGGATGGAGTACCGTAATTGCCATGGGTGCTGCGGGAGTCATATTCCCAATGAGAAGAACAAGCAAATGGGCAATAAAAAATATTCCAGAATTGAAAAGCATTTTTATCTCTATTTCTAAGTTTTTTGGAAAATATCATTTGTTTATTGGAATAATCGCATTGGCTTTGAGTATATCTCATGGAATGATCATGTACATAAGTGAAGGGGAATTGGAAACCGAGGGGATAATTGGATTAATCGCATTTAGTTTCATGCTGATTGCAGGTGTTTTTGGAACACTTTTATTCAAGAACAAGAAGATGAAGAATCTTCGCATCACACATACGCTTTTGATAGGTTTTGCACTTTTTATCGTCTTCGTTCATATTATCGCTTCTTAAATATATTCATACAAACCGGCACAATTCAGTGAAGGAAGAATTGTGCTTTTTCTTTTGGCATAGGACAAATGCATTGAATAAATAGGAATTCTGCTGTAATTTTTGCAGGATAATTAAAGAAAAATTCATTTACCAACCATACGGCAACTAGTTTATAATTAATAGATGTCCTAATTACAATCTTGGATTCTATTTCTGAAACTTAAAGAAGATATAAGCAGGTGAGATATTATCAATATCATTGAAAAACGGGTGAGAGGTTTTATTGCTGATATTCAACACCCTAAACAAAAAAAGAAAATAAATATAAATGATTTAGAGCTGTCGCTGCGCAGACTTTTGGATGATTATTTTGAAATGGAGGGTTATACGTTATTTTATCATGCAATTGAAACCTTACAGGAGGAAGGCGAGCTTATCCCTATCCTAAATAAACAATACAACGGAAAATCACCGTCACTTAGCCTATATTACTGGGTTAATAGTAAAGCGCAGGAGTCCAAATGGGACCGTTTGGAAATGATGAAATTAAGTAATCAGTTTGACTTTTCTTATTATGAACGTCATCCGGAATGGCAAACAAAGGAAGAATGGAATCGTATCCTGAGTTTACACACATTTCTTCAAACCAGTAAAGATAGGGAAATGGTATCTATCGAAGAACGAAGCCTTGAGTTGTTTGGGCATGAAAAATTCTTGCTAGATAGTGACCGCTTTCCAGAAGGTAAAGGTTTTTTAACAAGAATTGGTACAGCAGAGGATCAGCTTAAAATGGTTAATTACGGAGAGCCTTTTGTTTTTTGGATCAAGCAAGGGAAAGACATTAAGGATATTCAGCGTGTATTGATTATCGAAAATCTATCTTTCTTTCATACTTCCATAAAACTATTGGAAAAGGATCAACTCGATTATGAGCCTGAACTGATTATCTATGGTGAAGGGGCTAAAATTGAACGAAGTTTTTCCTTCTTCTTTCGCATGTTTCCGCCAAAAAACTATCTCTTCTATTACGCAGGTGATCTAGATGCAGCAGGTTATGGAATCTTCATTCGCTTAATTGAAAAAAATCCGAATTGCTGTATTCAGCCGGCGTTGAAAATTTATCGCAAAATGCTCGAATGTATTGCGCAAAGAAATGACCAGAAAATGGAGCAGACAAAAAATCTCAAATACCGTGATCGATTCTTTCAATGGTTTACTGAGGAGGAGCAAGCGCTATTAGAGAAATTATGGATAGCGAATAAGCGTATACCGCAGGAGGTACTTACAATTGAAACATGGAGGAAATGGATGTGAACGAATCATGGGAAGGATTCGCCCAGCGAATGCAACGATTAAATCCACTGTTTGAGCTTGGAAGGGGAATGGACGTAGGCGAGCTTAAGCCTTATATTCAAACCATTCTGATGCAAGTGCTCCTCACCATCTTTTACCGGGAATTAAATGATGATGATAATAGACGTAAGTCAGACATTAGGTATATAGTAGAGGACACTATTAAACAAATGAAGCTATTAGCAGATGATAGACAAATTGAACGGATTACAAGCGGTCTTTTATACCAGGGAAAGGAAGAATATAGTAAACCGTTTGAAGCCTTATATTACGATGAAATAAGACAATCCTGGGAAACTCAAGTTTTCAGGTATGTAACAATGGATGAATTATATACAAACTTAGAGCTGGGCAGCTCCATTGTTTACAAACTCACAGATGTATCTCAGGAAATGATTTTTATGAGTAGGGAAATGGCTGAAGAATTCTCCATAACGATTGAACAGCTCTATAGTATGCAGCTGATTAAAAACGGTAATTTTAGAAAAGCCACACGAAACCTCGATAACCTCATTTCACGAGTAAACCGCTTAATGGCAAAAGAATTTACCTTTCAAAAGGAAATGATTAACAATCCCAAAATATTATTGATTGAAGATAAATCGCAGAGGTCTGACAGTCGGGCCGAAATTGAACAGCAATTTGAAGAAGAAAAAAATCATTTTCGTACGATTACGAGCATGATTGAAAAAACGAAACGTCGGAATGAAGAAGATAATGCAGTTCAGAAAGAGTTAACTCTTCTCCAGGAGAAAATTAGCCATACAAGGCAATTACATGATCGTTTTGCTAAGCTGGTCATTCAAAATATATCGTATGAGATGAAATTAAAAGCGGAAAATCCATCATTGTTTTGGGAAACCAGCCTGGTCTCATTTCGAGAGCATATTTATGAGAATGGATTCATGAAGGAAGGCGTTCGTCGTTTTGAACTAATAGAAAGTGTACTTTCACCCTTATTTTCACCGAAAAATGAATTTATTCTACCCTTGGATTGGATATGGGGTGAACAGGAATTTGATGAAAAGCAACAAACAGAGACTGTAGTGGAAGAAGAGACTGAAAAAGCGATTACTCATCAGCGTGTGACAAACTGGGATTCTGTCATCATGGCATGGAGTTATGTTTTTCAATATTTACAAACCTATAGAGAATTTTCTCTAGCTGACTTAGCGGAGTTGCCATTAGAAATACAGAATTTATGGTTTAAAGAATCTGAAACCATCGATTTATGGATGATGTTTGATAAAAAGCCATTAAAGGTACAAGTGCTGCATCGAAAGGAAGAAACATTTAGTGACGAAAGAGAGATTCTTCTATATAAACTGATGAAGGAATACCCGCAATTTCAGATGTTTGAAGGCTTGAAACTTTATACAAAATTTGACCCTAAAGCAGAGCCATTCCACTGGCAGCATATGAAAATAACCCCTTTTAAAATATGTATACAGGAGGAGAAAAGATGAATGCAGAAACCATCAAGAGAGCATCAGCGGTTTACTTTTCCCTGTTAAAAGATAAAGTAATTGACGAAAATAGTGAGCATTTCCAAACGTATTTTGATCCAGAAGTAAGACAGACCGTTTTATTATTAGCGGATGAATCTGGTACATATATTATTGAATCGCCGAAGCGCATTCAAATAGTCGTTCAACCAACCGGATCTGTTTTTGCGACAAATTTTACCCATATGAAAGAAAAGCACAAGCAAATAGAAACAAAAAAACACTTTCATCTTATTAGTGTCGTCATTATGTCCTTTTTAGCAGCGATTGATCAAAACCAAGCTGCAAAAATCCGTACGAAACGGGAAGGAATCAGCTACTACACATTAGAGCGGCAGGTAAACGATTTAATCATGAATTGGGACAGCATCCTAAAAACAAAACCTGGAATGGGTGAAGAAGTACGAATTGATATGAAGGATGTTGTGACAACCTGGAAGTATATGGAGGTTGATACGGAGGATTATGGAGTTAAAAAGGCCAATAGGAGAACCAGAATCGGTTTAATTGCCAGTGCAATGAAATTATTAGAGACGGAGGGATTGATTGTCATTCTTGATCGGGATGATATTCCAAAGGCAGTCCCAAAACAAGAGCTTTTTGAACGGATTGAATACTTATATCACGATTATGATCGTTATGAAATGTTTAAAAAACTGATGAATACAGAGGAGGATGGGCATGCCGAAAATCCATCGAATTAGAATTGTTGGCCTAAAGTATGATGGCATGCAAAAGCAATACAAGGATACGACTTTTAATTTTCATAATGAAGAAACCTCAACAAACGGTCTAATCGCTATGATGAACGGGGGCGGAAAAGGTGTGTTTCTGCAAACCATCTTTCAAATCCTTAAGCCTGGAACCTCATGGGGAAAACAAAACAATCGTTACTATCAGCAATTCTTTTTTAATAATAAAGAACAATTTATTCCCTATACCTTTCATGTTGTTATCCAATGGGAATTAGATGGTGCGGATCGCAGACACCTAGTAACGGGAGGTATGTTTTCGGCAGAGCAGAGGATTTCAATGAGTGAAGAAATTGGCAATGAAAATAAACCATTGGAACAGGAAGCGAAGATACTCCCTAATATAACCTTCTATACAAGAGAATTTGAACGTAAGGAAGAGGCAGCACTTGAGCATATTCCACTGTATGAAAACGATGAGGTCGCTGAAACGGAAGGTTTGAAGGACTATCTAAAATGGAATGGGTATGATGTTTATCGAGATACGAAGAAGCATTATCGCATTCTTGATACTTACGGCATTAACCGTAAAGATTGGGATATTATGAAGGAAATTAATAAGGATGAAGGCGGAGTAGGGAAATATTTTGAAGGTGCAGAGGATGACCATTCCCTGTTTCAGAAACGTATCATACCAACTGTTAGTCAAGTTCTGCATCGAACCGAGCATCAAAAGAACGACTTAGTCGAAATCTTCAAAAGTCAAGCAAGTATTGCTAAGGACCTGCCAATTCTTTTAAAAAGAGAGCAGGCACATAAGGAGTTTTTAGAAGACATCATCCCTTTTGAAGAGCATGTTGCAAAGGGAATCGAGCATAAAGAAATTATTGAGGCGAGTATAAAGGTAGGAAGACAGCTGCTAGGTGCTTTAGAGCATTTGAAACAAACGGAAGAGGAAACTCTGCTTACATTAGATAAGGAAATTGAAAAGTTAACCTTACGGCAAGGGGAGTTACGCTACCAAAAAGACAATTTAGAATATGCAAAAGCACATAGAGAAGTACTAGATTGGGAAAAGAAGCTATCGGAAGAAAGAAATAAGCATCAATCCTTGGAAGAGATTGTGAAGGAAAAACAGGAACGAAAAGATCTACTGTCCTTTCAATTATTATTGAAGGAATGGTATGAAAATGAGCTAACAATTGGCTCTTTAACACAGCAGATTGCGAAATTAGAACAAAATAGCGGCCTAGAGCAAGTAAATCATAGAATGGATGAAATTAAAAAAGAAGCTAATGTGCAATGGGAGCATTCTTATCAATCAATACAAGAGGCGTTAAAGCAGTATTTAGGGTATCAAAAGTCTTTAAAGAAAAAAGCAGCTGAACTGTCGGAGCAGGATAAACAAAAGACAAAAGAAATCGCACAGCTTAGTACGGAAATTGATTTTCTATATACACAAATGCACACCTTTGAATCGAAGGAAGGAACCCTTATCAAAGAGTTTGGAGACCGCATAACCTATGATTTAAAAGGTTATTTACTAGGTCTTTCAAAACAAATTGCAGATAAAAAGGGAAAGCTAGAAGAGCTCCAAAAGGATAGTAAGAAGTCCAGTGAGAAGCAAAATCAACTGGCTACTTCACACGGAACGCTTGTCCAATCAATTCAATTTACAGAGGAAAATGTTGAAAAATTAAACAGTGCAAATGAGGAACAAAAACAAAAAGAAGCCAAGCTTGTAGACAAGCTCCATGGATTAATAGATGAAGTTACTACTCCACTAACCCACGCATTGCTTTCCAAATATGCCATCCAGATTGAAGAAATGCTAGGGAGTAATAGAGAACAAGGCGAACAAATTAAAAAGGATCTTTGGGAAATACAACTGGACCATTCATTAAATGATGAGCACTTTTGGATTGCTAATAATGATGTGAAAGAATTAAAGGAATGGATTGATGAAAAGACCGGTATTGATGTGTTCTATGGTACCCAATTTCTTCAATCTTTAAGTGGAGAGGAAATGGCCTACTGCCTTTTGCAGAATCCACTTCTACCATATGGATTAGTCGTAAGTGGGCAGCAATGGCAAAAAATTAACCAACAGGTTTTATCGGGAAGAATGTATAAAAGTCCTGTGCCGATTTTCTTGCGTGAGGAAATGAATAGCAAAAATGATGAGCCATCCTTTGTTATCCTAAATGGAACAGAGAAAGGGCTGTTAACAGATAAACATCAATTCACAAATTGGAAAATACAGATTGCTAAACAAATAGAGGAAAAGAAAGAGACACTTGTTGAAATTGAAAAAACAGAAATAGTCTTACGTCGTATGTTAAAAGACATAGATCGTTTTTCATCCAGAGATCTCTCTAGTGATATTGACAGAGAGATTAATCAGGAACAGAATACTCTTCTTTCTAAGAAAGTAAAATTACAAGAGATCATAATCCAAGAAGAAAAGGAAAAGGAATTACAGCTCCAATTGCTAGAACAGCTGGAAAAGACAAAGCGAAAAATCTCAAAGCTTACTAAAGACGTTGAAACATTAGAGAAATTTGATCGTGCAAAGTCAATTCATCAAGAAAACAAACGGGTGAAGCTGGAAAAAGAGAAACAGAAGGAAAGCATAAGCATCGCTCAGAAAGAGATTGGAAAAGAATACCAAACGATTGTTGAAATGCAAAACGAGTGGAGTCAAACGTATTTAGAGTGGAAGGTTATAACTGAACAAAATATAAAAGAAATAGCCTTATTTGTTGATACAGCTTTCTTTCCAACTGAAGAGAAAGTTGAACCTAGTGATGAGGTACCAGGATTATCACTGCATTTATTAGAAGAGATAAATGGAAGTATCGAAGAGTTAAAACAGCTCCAGAAGTCAAAGGAAGAACAGGCTAGAGAATTGCTAGTGATTCAGGCCACGAAAGAAACTGAGCAAAAACAGCAAAAGAAACTGGAGAAAAAACTAAACTCCCATAACAAGGATTGGAAGAATAGTCCGGAACCGGATGAACCTATGAGTATATTAGAAAATATACTTCAAACGGCACAAAAGGAAGTAAAGTCTGCCGAAAAAGAAGAACGTGAACAAGGAACTGCGGTTACCGTTGCTGAAACGTCGTTAAAACATGCAATCGAACAACGTGAAAAGTCTGGGAAGAAAGTTTCAAAGCATGAAAAACAGCCTGAAGAATGGGTAGAATTTGACTTAGAAGTTAAGGAAGTAGAAATAAAGGATCGAACAAAATTAACGAAAGAAGAAGTTAAGCGGGCGGAAAAGCGCCAAAAGGAAACAACTGCTAGCATTACAGGATATGAAGGAGACTTGTTAACCTTATCTGTTATCCTGAAGGAGGAAGCGGCAGCATTTACTGAGATTGATTTAGAAAAAATAAAGGGTCAAGGAAAAGCATGTATTTTATCTTGGTGTGAGGAACATCAAGCAATGCAAGAAGAAGGCAAGGAAAAGCATGCAAAAATTGACCAATCATTAAGAAATTTAAAGCTCGCAATAGAAGGCAAGGATTGGGAAATTCGGTTTAAAAATGAAGTGTTAACGACATTAGACCATATGGATACAAGGCATTATACACATATTCAAAGTGTCGTAAAAAATATGAAGCGTTTTTCACAAAGTGGATTAGAGCAATTAGAACGTGATAAGGAAAGGGCAGAAAAGGCGCAAAACTTCTGGGCTAGCCGTGCCAGCATGAAAGTGATGAGTATTTCAGAGGCGATACGTTCCATGATTGCAAAAATGAAGCTGAAGAATGAGCGAGGCTCCTTCCCACTTGTACAGTTGAAAGAAGACATTCTGCCTAAAAAGGCTGAAGCTATAGAACCACTGTTAAAGCAGCATTTTGTTGCTGCTATCAACAAAATTACAAAACAATTTGAGCGGATTGATGATAACAATCGAAATTTAGATGAAGAAATAAAACAGCTTATAAGTGATGAGCGGATTTTATTTGTATCCCTTCGAAATCGCTACCCTGAGCTGCTTGTTTATAATATGCGAACCGATAATGCCTTTATGTATGGAAAACCCCAAAAGGAGCACTATTCTACCTGGCAGACAATTAATCAAGGTTCAAAGACAAAATCCGATGGCAGCGGCGGTCAAAAGCTATCCGCCCGTATGGTAATGATGATGATGCTGTTGTCAGTTAAAAGTGAAACTGATCATAGCTGGGTACCATTAGTCTGTGATAATCCATTTGGACAAGCTGCTTCAGCACATGTCCTTGATCCAATTTTCGCAGTGGCCGAAAAGCTGAAGTTTCAATTCATCGTTGTTACTCCTCCTGAATTGGTAAAAACGGAAATCAGCCAAAGATTTGATGCATATTATAAATTGGACTTTATTCGTGAAAAAGGCAAAGAAATTGTTTCAGATACGATTGTGCCAGCATTTCGGATTTATCAGGGGGAAGAAATGGTTTATTGAGAAACGTTAAAAAGTTCAGAGGAGCGCTCTCTGAACTTTTTATTTATGTATTCCTTAATTGCAAAACTTCTAAAACACCTCTTAAAACAACAAATATGTATATAAATATCAAAGATTATACAAATTTTGAGATAAATTTCACTATTAACTCTACTTATATATTAGTAATATGATAATTGAAAGAATTGAATGAAACACACAAGTAAAAACCATTTTAAGTTGGATTTTGTGTAGAGAGGGTGTTTTTATGGAAAATAATGTAAAAGAATTGATAGTAGAACATGATAAACAACACGTAAATTCCTTCAAATGGTTTAATAACTGGAAGTTTATTACAATGAGTATTGTTATTATTATTATTGTACTCATCATCGGGGTATTCAGCTATTATCAGGCAAACCACTTTCAAGCACAGACAACGATCAATGGTATTGAAGTCGGTGGATTGACTGCTGATAGGGCGCTTGAAAAATTAAAAACATCCATGTTAAAAAATGAAGTCTATGTTGGAAAGCAACAAATTTTTAACGGTAAGGATACAAAGATGGGTTTTACGGATGAGGATTTTTCTGATTTCAAAAAATTGTTAAAAGATGAGCAGACGTTTTTCCCTTCTTCCAATGAAAAAAGTTATACCTTAATGCCGGGTAAGCCAGATCCGTATCGCACTCAAGAAATGAAGAAACTAGTGGAAGAAAAGCTTGCCAATATGAATAAGAGTTTAAAGGCTCCAAAAAATGCGGCTGTTCATTTAGTAAATGGAAAAATGGTCATCTCTAAAAGCATTAATGGCAAACAGTATGATACAGCTAGTCTATTAAAAAACTACGAAAAGCAGGAATATGCTAGTAAAATCCATCTGGATCCTGTCTACGTAAAACCAATCAAAGAAAATAGTAAAGTGATAAAAAAAGAAAAGAACGTACTGCAATCTCTTTTAGGGCATACGCTTGAGTATAAGGTCCAGGATAAGGTTTATTCATTAAAAGGTAGTGATTTAATTAAAAATGCCTCTATTACTAACGATTTAAAGGTTACAATTGAAACAGAATCTATAAAAAATAAGATTGAAGAAATTAATGATTCTCAATCCACATTAAATAAGGATTTCACGTTTAAGACCCATTCTGGTTCTACCATTAAGGTGAAAGGACAAGGCTATGGTTGGGCATTAGATGCGGAAAAAGAAACAGCATTTGTTAAAGAAGCCTTTGAAAATACAGAGAAATCAATTTCAGCTTCCAATATTTATGGACATGGCTGGAATAATGAAGGCTACGGTTATGAAACCCTATCCAACTATGGAATTGGTGATACGTATGCAGAAGTATCACTTGCAGAACAGCAAATGTGGATATACAAAAATGGAAAGTTAGTTTTCACAACAAATGTTGTGACAGGAAACCATAGCACTGAGGAGGATACATCAAAAGGCGTATGGTATGTTCTTTATAAACGATCACCATACGTTCTTGAAGGTCAAAGAATTGGAAGTGTTTCAGGATATTCCGTTGAAGTCAACTATTGGGTTCCTTTTACAAATCCCGGTCAAGGATTCCATGATGCTGGTTGGCGGACAAACTGGTCAAGTGATGCCTATCTTAAGGACGGATCGGCAGGCTGTGTCAACGTTTTGCCTAGTGAGATGAAAAATGTGTATGATAATCTTAGTGTATACGATCCTGTTGTCGTATATTAAGGATTGAAAATAATTTTGAGGATGATCGAATACACCAAGAATTATTAGAAATTCTCAAAAGGATAATAAAAAGCGGGTCATACCCGCTTTTTTCATTTTTCATTATAAAACTAGTAAAAATACAAATATACATAAATTATCATAATAGTCTAATGATGGAAAAGTAAGAGAATAAACATTCAAAATAAACTAATATTAATCAAAATTTCTTTTCTACCCCCAAAAAAGGCAGTAAAGATTCGAATGGTTTAGTAGAAGCTAATTCGGAGGTACAATGATGGCAAATATTCAAATTGATATTGATAAACTACTGGAATCAACTATGGAGTTTTCTCTAGATAATAATAGTATTACATTGATGAAGTTTGAGATTGATCAGCTTTTAGAGCAAACTCGGGAATTTCAATAAATGAAACAACGTTGAATCAGTATTATAACGAAAGTTGATAGTTGTATATTTAGAAGTTGCTGAAATTTTTCGGTAGCTTTTTTATTTTGCAATTTTATAGTAGATAGGGATATAATGAAATTAAAAGAAACCGATTACCCTTTAAGAGGATTGGTAATATATAATAATCATATTAAAAATTTACTTGATATTGAGAGTGTGTTTAAAATGAAAATAACGATTTATGATGTAGCTAAAAAAGCTGGTGTTTCAACAGCTACGGTATCTAAAATCATTAATAATAAAGGTTCCATAAGTGAAAAAACGAAACAAAAGGTTTTAGAAGTAATGGAGGAATTACAATACCAGCCAAGTATGATTGCATCTGCACTTAAAGGGAAAAGTACGTATACTATTGGGCTGTTAATTCCAGACCTTTCTAATCCTATTTTTGCCGAGTATGCAAAATATATAGAAGAACGTGGACAGGAACTAGGTTTTAGTGTCATTATGTGTAATACCGACGCCAATCCGGATAAAGAGCAGAAATATATAACGCTTCTTAAGCAAAAACAAGTTGATGGAATCATTGTTGCGGCAAGATTTAGGAATGTTACACTTTTAAAAAATTTAATAAAAGAAAAGTTTCCCCTTGCCATAATTGCAAAAGATCTTCCCACGCTCCCAATTGACAGCGTAACGGTTGATGACTTTTTAGGAGGCTATCAGGTTACGGAATACTTACTATCGCTTGGCCATAAAAAAATCGGCGTGATTGCTGAAGGAGATAAAAGCAGTGAAGAACGGATAAAAGGTTATATACAGGCATTGCTTGATGTAGGAATACAGCCGGCTGAAGAACTAATCATGATATGCGATCACCCCACAAGGGAATATGCAAAGAAATATGCAGGAATCTTGCTTGATAAAGAAAAAGACATGAGCGCAATTTTTGGATGTAATGATTTGTTAGCGATTGGTGCTATGCAAGCTGCACATGAACGAGGATTAAGAATTCCGGACGACCTTTCCGTGATTGGATTTGACAATACTGATTTATCTACCATTGTAATTCCTTCCTTAACAACGGTACAGCAGCCGCTTCGAGATATTGGCCATCATGTTGTGGATTTATTAACTGAACAAATCAACGGGACCAGCAGAACCACACATCGGGTCGTTTTGCTGCCGGAATTAGTGATACGTCAAACCACTAAGCAAGTAGAGAATATTACAATTGAATAGGAAAAATATATATAGAAGAAGACTTTATAGATTGTCCATTAAGTCTTCTTCTTTTTCATATTTAGCTGTAGTCAAAAAATTAATATAATTTATTAATTACCTGTTGAAAACGCTTTTAAAATGAGATAAACTCATTCTAAGAGGTAATCGGTTACCTAAAAGTTAACTGAATCAAATAAAGTGATGGAGGTGAAATATATCGTAATAAGTAAAATAGTAGGAAAATACATATTAATTAGTTAGATGCAAAGTAAATAACAAATTAAATTAGTGTAATTTTAATTAACCGGTTACCTAAATCAAGATCCTTATTAGGAGAAATACTAATTTATAAAGAAAAAGGATACATGGGTGTTCCTACGATATTGTTAAAATGTGGAGATGAACTAATAATTGGGGCTTGATTCTATCATACAGAATCGATTATTTAAAATATTAATAGTTTATTAGGGGGCGGAAGGGATGAAAAAATTTAGCGGAATTTTAATGACAACGGTTTTAGGTGCAGGACTAATACTGAGCGGCTGCGGTAATTCAGGAGCCAGTCAATCCTCAGCAAGTACTGACCAGGATGATTCTAGCGGACAAACAAAGGTTTCAGTTATTCTTAAAGCCTTAAATAGTGAAAATTGGAAATTGGTTCAAAGAGGGGCAATGGATGCGGGTAAAGAAGCTGGTGTTACAGTTGAAGTATTAGGACCAAATGCGGAAACGGAAGTAGAAAAACAAGTGTCACTTATTGAGGATCAGATTACAAGCGGGGCAGATGCATTGGTTATTGCACCTAGCCAGCCTTCAGCAGTATTAAATGTACTTCAGCAAGCAGATGATGTCCCTGTTGTTTTCGCGGATACCGACGCGGATTATCCAGAAAAAGTGAGCTTTGTGGGAACAGGAAATTTAGCAGCAGGACAAGAAGGTGGGGAATTTATAGCTAGCAAGCTAAAAAAAGGGGATAAGGTTGCCATTATTCGTGGAGCTCTTGGTGATAAAACCCATGATGACAGAACTGCTGGAGCAGAGAAAGCACTTAAAGAGGCTGGGATTAAAATAGAAACCGTACAGCCGGCAGATAGTGATCGATCAAAAGCAATGAATGTTATGGAAAACATCCTTCAGTCAAATCCTGATATTAATGCTGTATTTGTGACCAGTGAGGAGATGGCTTTAGGCGCATTGCGCGGAGCTGAAGCAAAAAACAGTAAGGTTTTGGTTGTTGGATTTGATGGAAACTCAGAAGGTCTTAAATCTATAAAATCTGGGGGATTGGATGCTGAGGTTGCACAGGATCCGTATAAAATTGGTTATTTATCTGTAGAGGCAGCAGTTAAGGCGCTTAATGGAGAGTCGGTCGAAAAACGAATTGATACAGGTGCTACTGTTATTACGAAAGAAAACGTAGATGAGCTGCTTACACAAGTTACTAAAAATCTAGAAGAATAATACACAAATCATTTTACTTGAAAACTAGGGGAGAGAAGACGAAATGGAAAAAGTTAAGATTGGTATTATCGGAGCAGGAAGAATTGGAAAATTACATGCTGAAAATTTAGTGCGGATACCTCAAGTAGAAATAAAAGCCATATCAGATATTTTTGCCGAACGGGTAACCCCGTGGGCGGAAGGTTTGGGTGTTCAGAATGTAACCGATGATTATCAGGACATTTTAAATGACCCTGTGATTGATGCAATATTTATTTGCTCTTCCACAAATACACATGTTCCTATCATTGTACAAGCAGCTCAAGCAGGAAAACACATTTTTTGTGAAAAGCCCATTAACTTTGACTTGGAGCAAACCCAGCAGGCTCTTGAA
>Ga0180215_1001462_pt1 | contig 25943 bp, 16 predicted proteins | sample eDN3rd37CBELigBY_FD_128871 | JGI IMG/M metagenome (GOLD analysis project Ga0180215, IMG submission 128871) | Enriched backyard soil microbial communities from Emeryville, California, USA - eDNA 3rd pass 37_C BE-Lig BY (version 2) (version 2) | ecosystem: Environmental > Terrestrial > Soil >...
GCCTGGGCAGCGGCCGCGTCGGCCAGGCCGGCCAGCGCGGCATCGGGATCGGTGAGGTCGCCGCCCTGCAGCCCGGCGTGCACGGCCCGGCCCACCGCGGTGCCGTAGCGGCCCTTCTGCCACGGCGGCAGATCGACATCGCGTGCGTCCTTGGCCAGGCCCGGATCCGGGTCGGCGTCCTGCGCCCGCGCCGCTTCCTCGGCCAGGCGGGTGGCCGACAGCGTGCCCGGGCGGGTGGCCGCGGCCAGCACCGCCTCCCGTTCGGCGGCCCAGGTCGGGCGGGGCGGCAGGGTGGGCAGCACCGGCGGGTCGGTGGGCGTCGGTGCGGGCGTCCCGTCGGTGGACGCCGGCGGGCCGGCCAGCGCCTCGTCGGGCAGCAGCGTGACGAGGTCGTCGTGCCGCCCCGCTGCCCAGAGGACCTCGGCCGCGGTGTCGCGGGGCTTGCCGGCGTGCCGGTGGACCGACACGACCAGGTGGTCGCGGGCCCGGGTGGCGGCCACGTACAGCAGGCGGAGGCGCTCGGCGTGGTCCATCTGCTCGTCGATCGGGTGGGCCAGCTCGAACTCGGGCGTGGCGAAGTCCTTGCCGAGCTTGACGGCCCAGCCGCGCTGCTCCGGGAAGAGGACCTGCACGCCGCGGGGCCGGGTGCGCAGCAGCGTGGTGAGGCCCGACAGCACCGTGATCGGGAACTCCAGCCCCTTGGCGCCGTGCACGGTGAGGATGCGCACGGCCTCGTCGTCGCTCTCGGGCAGGACGGTCTCCACCACTCGCGAGCCCTCGGCCGCCTGGCGGGCCACCCAGGCCAGGTACCGGCGCAGCGTGGTGCCCCCGGCCTCCTCCCAGGCGCGGGCCTGGTCGACCACGAAGCGGAGGCGCCGCCAGAGGTCGCGGGGGCGAGGCTGGGCGAAGGCCACCTCCAGCAGCCGGCGCTCGCGGACGATGCGCTCCAGCACCTCGCTGGGCAGGAGCCACGCTCGCTGGCGGTGCAGGTCGCCGAGCCAGGCGAGGCCGCGCGCCACCGGGTGGTCGGCGGGCGCGCTGGGCGGGAACCGGCGTTGGTGGTCCCAGACGCCTCGGTGGCCGACGTGCCAGTCGTGCAGGTCGTCGTCGCCGCAGCCGAAGGCGGGGGAGCGCAGGGCCGTGACCACGGACAGGGTGTCGGTGGGGTCCTCGACGGCGCGCACCACGGCGAGCAGGTCGCGCACCTCCTGGGTGCCGTACACCAGCGACGAGGTCTCGGCCCGGTAGGGCACGCCGGCGGCCTCGAGCGCCCGCTCCAGCATGCGCAGCGACGTGCGGGCCGGGAGCAGGATGGCGACGTCGCGCCAGCCGGCCGGGCGCCACCCGCCGGTGCCGTCGGCGACCGACCAGCCGTCGTCGACGGCCCGGCGCACCACGGCGGCCACCGAGGCCGCCTCGCGCTGGCGCAGCTCGTCGGCGTTGAGGGCCTCGATGTGGGGTTCGGGGCCGACGAAGGCCACGGGCGGGCCCTCCGGCGGGGCCGGGCGCACCGGGTGGAGCGGCACGTAGTCGGGCTGGGTGCGGGGTTCGGGCCGGATCAGCTGCTCGAAGGTGCGGTTGACCCAGTCGACGATCGGCGCGCCCGTGCGGAAGTTGGTGGTGAGCTGCAGGGGGCCGGCGGCGAGCGCCTCGCGGGCGTCGAGGAACACGCCGATGTCGGCCCGCCGGAACCGGTAGATGGACTGCTTGGGGTCGCCCACGAAGCACAGCCGGCCCGGGTCGACCTCCACCTGGTGCCAGGGCTTGGCCCCTGCGTCGGGGTCGGAGGAGGCCAGCAGCACGGCCAGCTCCACCTGGATGGGGTCGGTGTCCTGGAACTCGTCGAGCAGGAGGCGGAGGTAGCGCTCCCGCAGGGCGCGACGCACCGCCCAGCCCCGCTCGGGGTGGCGGAGCACGGCCCGGGCCAGGACGAGCAGGTCGTGGAACTCGAGCAGGCCCTCACGACGGCGGGCCTCGGCGCCCGCCACGGTGAAGCCGGCCAGGAGCTCGGCGACGTGGCGCAGGGCGGTGTGGCGGACGTCGTCGGCCAGGCGCCGGGCCTGCTCGGTCACCTCGCGGGCGCGGGCCCGGACCGCGTCGACGTCGGGCCAGTTGCCCTTGCGGCCCTTGTTGTGGCAGCCGAGGCCCTTGGCGTGCCGGAGGAGGACCTCCAGCGCGTGCTCCTCGTCGGGCGCGGCGCGCAGCTCGGCCACCCACTGGTCGAGCTCGGCGAGGCGCTGGCAGAGCAGGTCGTCGGGATCGTTGCAGTCGGCGCGGGCGCGGCAGAGGTCGTCGAAGGCGGTGCAGTAGGCGGTGAGGTCGAGGGCCGGGACGGGCGTGAGCGGGCCGCCGACGCGGTCTTCGACCAGGTCCCAGTTGTCCTCGAAGGCCTCGGCCACCTGGCGGAGGTGGTCGAGCTTGCCGCCCGACGCGAGCAGCAGCCGCAGCGGGCGCTGGGCCTCGGGGTCGTCGAGCAGCCGGTCGAGGAAGGCGTCCCAGCGCTCCTCGAAGGCCAGCTGCGAGGCGATCTCGTCGAGCACCTCGACCCGAGGGGGCAGGCCCGCCTCGACCGGGAAGGCGGTGATGATCCGCTGGGCGAAGGCGTGCAGCGTGCCGATGGCGGCGCGGTCGAGCACCTCGAGGGCGGCGGCGCACCGGGCGGAACCGTCGGCGGCCCGCCGTTGCAGGTCCTGGCGGATGCGGTCGGCCAGTTCGGCCGCGGCCCGCTCGGTGAAGGTGATGGCTGCGATGGCGTCGGCCGGCACCCCGGCCTCGACGAGCGCCACGAACCGCTCGACCAGGCACGAGGTCTTGCCGGAGCCGGCGCCGGCCTCGACGAAGAGCGTGGCGTCGAGGTCGGTGGCGATGCGGGCTCGCGCCGCCGCGTCGGCCACCGCCTGGTCAGGCCGGGCCATCGGGACCTCCTGTCAGCTCGGGCTCGGGCCCTGGTTCGGCCAGCGCCACGTAGGCCGCCAGCACGGGGTCGACCCGCTTGCGCTCCCACGCGCGGCGCAGCTCGCTCGTGCCGAGCCCGTCGGGCTCGCAGTACCAGCAGTCGATGTGCGTGAAGGGCCGCACCGGGTTGGGCCGCGCCGGGAAGGCGCCCGCGGCGATCCCGTCGGCGATGACGGCCACGGCCCGGGCCACCTCGGCCAGCACGGCGTCGTCGACCTCGTAGCCGATGCGCTCGAACTTCCCTCGGCTGCTCGTGAACCAGTAGTCGGCCCGGACCGGCGCGGAGGGGTCGCCGAAGGCGGCGCGCGCCGCCAGGGCGTAGACGACCAGCTGCAGGTGGGTGCCGCCCTGGTGCGGGTCGTCGGGCGAGAGGTGCTTGTAGCTCTCGGCGCGGCCGGTCTTGTAGTCGGACACGATGAGCCCGCCGTCCTTGGCGCGGTCGACGCGGTCGGCCATCCCGCGGAAGCGGACCACCCGCCCGTCGGGCAGGGGCAGCTGCACGGGCGGGCGGCCGTCGGGCCCGAGGCCGAAGGCGAGCTCCGTGGCCAGCGGCCGCGCGCCGTAGGCCTCGCGGAAGACGTCGTCGTGGTCGAGGAAGCGCTGCAGGTCGGCCAGCAGACCGGCCTTCTGGCGGGCCCACAGCAGCGGCCGGCCGGTCAGGCCCCGGCGCTCGTACTCGGCGCAGATCTCTTCGCCGAGCGCAGCCAGGCGCGCCCTGGCCTCGGGCGACCACCGGCCGTCCGGCTCGCCTCGTTCGATGGCGTCGCGCAGGAAGCGGTCGAGGACCTCGTGCACCAGCGAGCCGGCGTCGAGCCGGCTCAGGTCGAAGGTCCGTTCGGGGTCCTCGCGGACGTCGACGTGGAGCACGTGCTCGAACAGGTAGCGGTGCGGGCAGAGGGCCCAGGTCTGCAGGCCCGTGGCGGACACGACCGTGCCGGCGTCGGTGATCCGCGGCACGGGCCGCCCGGCCAGGTTGCCGTCGAAGCGGGTGAAGCGGGCGGAACGGCGCGCCTCGACCATCGCCACCGCCTCCGACAGCGCCGGATCGGCCGCCACCTCGGGGTGGTCGCGCAGCGGCCCCCGACCGGCGCGGAGCAGCGCCGCCAGCGCGTACTCCTGGGGGGTTGCGGGGAACGCGGTGCGGACCAGCCCCCCGGTGAACGAGGGGACCTCCTCGAACCAGGGTGCGGTTGCGTAGCGGGGTAGGTCGGCGGTGAAGAGCGGGCCCTCGCCCGCCAGCTGCGCGGCGTCGGCCAGCAGCCAGCGCGACGCCGTGCGGTCGGCCTGGCGGCGCAGGTCGCCGCGGGGGAAGCACAAGGTGGCGTGCTCGGCGCCCGCCAGCGCGGCCAGGAGCTGCCGTCGCTCGACGTGCACGCGCTCGGTGCGCAACTCGAGCTCGCCGCCGGCCGCGGCGCGGTCGCGGTCGGAGAGGAGCGAGTCCTCGAGGCGGCGGCCGGGGAACGTGCCCTCCGCCATGCCCAGCACGAAGAGCCGGTCGAGCGTGACGCCCAGCGCCGCCGACACGTGGCCGACGAGCACGCCCTCGCCGAAGCGACCGGTGCGCGCCAACGCGGCCTCGAGCTCGCCCGCGAGCGTGCGGTGGAAGACCTCGAGTCCCGGCGGGCGACCGTCGAGCGCGTCGAGCCCGGCCAGCCCCTCGAGCACCGCGTCGACGCGGTCGGCGGCCTGGCGCTCCTCGTCGGGCCAGGTGCTGCGACGGACGTGGTCGCCGACGTAGCGGACGAGGAGGTCGCGCGCCCAGGCCGACAGCTCCGACCAGCGGGTGAGCGCCGCGCCGGCGGCCAGGTCGGCCTGCAGCCGGTCGACGAAGGCGAGGAGCGAGCGGGTGAGGGCGGCCTCGCGACGGGCGTGCTCGGCCCGGGCGGGCTGCTCGTCTCGCTCGTACTCGTCGGCGCGGGCGTCCTGCCGACGGGCGTGGGCCGCGAGGCGGTGCTGCCAGTCGGCCCCGTCGACCACGCCCGCTTCGCGCGACACGCCCTCCCACGCGCGGGCCGGCGGGTGACCGCCCTCGCCGTCGAGCAGCCGGGACGACGACACCACCTCGAGCACCTCGCTGCGGCGGAAGCGCCGCTCGGGCAGGGCCAGCAGCGCCAGCAGGGTGCGCCCCAACAGGCTCTCGCCCAGCGTGCGGACCGGCCGGCCGTTGTGCGGGAGCCCGGCCGCGTCGAGGTGCTGGTGCACGAGGCGGGCGTAGGGCTCGGCCGACGAGAAGACCACGGCCATGCGCCCGAACGGGACCCCGGCGCGGGCCGCCGCCACCACCTCGCGCACCACGGCGCGGGCCTCCTCGTCGGGGTCGCTCACCGACAGGATCCGCTGCGCCGAGGCCGGCCGGGGCGCGGCGGCCGGCGGAGGCGGCGTGAGGCCGAGCAGCGCGAGCGAGCGGCGCACCGCGGCGTCGGCGTCGGCCTCGCCGGTGAGCCCGGCGACCACGCCGACCGGGGCGCAGCCGGCGAGCGCCCGCAGGAGCTCGGCGGCCGCCGGCGTGAGCTCCTGGGGCAGGTGCAGGATCACCCGGCCCGCCACCCGGGCCACCTGGGCGGCGCCACCCGGCCCCTGCACGACGTCGGTGGCCGCCCGCAGCAGGTCGTGCTCGTCGTGCCATCCGGGGCGCAGGAGCGCGTGCACGGCCCGGTGGACGCGCACCACCTCGCGGGCCCGCGCCGAGGCGCCGGCCAGCGCATCGAGCTTCTCGTCGGTGACCGCCCGCAGCTCGCGGCTGGCCGCGACCAGCGCCTGCTCGGTGGCCGGATGCGCCGCCACGGGCGCGAACATCCCGGGAGCCTCGGCCAGGACCCGCCGCACGGCCTCGGCGACGACCGGCGGCGACAGGGGGCGCCGGCCGGCCGCAGCCAGCGCGGGCCCCCCGAGCCGCTCCGCCAGCCGATGCAGCGTGAGCGTGGTGACGGCCGCGATCCCGGGCCCGGCCGCGGCCAGGGCCCGCCGGGTGGCCACCGCGGCGTAGTTGCTCGGCACCACCACGGTGACGGGCGCCAGCGGGTCGCCCTGCTTGGCGGCCCGGACGGCGTCGCCGAGGGCGGCCACGGCAGGCGGCCCGTAGCCGACGGTGGTGAGCTCGAACGCCACGGCGGCCAATGTACGCAGGGGGTGTGTCAGGGTTGGCGAGGCATCGAGGCCGACCTGGGTGTGCGGCCAGGATGGCCGCTCCCCGGGGGGACGGGACGGGTGCGCGAGTGGCGCCGCGGCACCCGAGCCGGAGCCAGGGATGGCGGAGGCGAGGCAGCTAGCTCGTGCGGATCGCGCCGACCACGGCCCACCGGCCGCCGGCCCAGCGCACGGCCAACGGCGTCAGGCGGGCCAGCATGAACACGGCCAGGGCGACCCACAGCCATCGCAGCCCGGCGTCGGTGGCCAGCACCAGCCCGGCGCCGACGACGAACACCGCGCCGGCGCCCACCATCGCGCCGGCCAGGAAGCGCAGGTCGCCGGCGCCGATGAGCAGGCCGTCGAGCACGAAGACCAGGCCGTTCACCGGCTGCAGCACCGCCACGAACACCAGCAGCGTGGCGGTGAGGCCGGTGACCGCCGGGTCGTCGGAGAAGAGCTCGGGCAGGACGGGCCGGACCAGCCCGACGGCTGCTCCCGTCGCCACGCCCGCCGCCGCACCGAGGACCAGCAGCCGGCGTCCGGCGGCCGCCGCGCCGGCCGCGTCCCCAGCGCCGAGCCGCCGCCCGATCATCGCCTGCGCGGCGATGGCCAAAGCGTCGAGCGCCAGCGCCAGGGTGCTCCACACCTCGAAGGCCACCTGGTGGGCGGCCAGTTCGGCCGAGCCGATGCGGGCCGCCACCGCGGTGGCGAGGACCAGCGCGCCCCGCAACGCCGACGTCCGGACCACCAGCGCGCCGGCCACGACCAGCAGGCGGCGCAGCGCCACCGGGTCGGGGCGGAGGCGGACGTCGAGGGCGCGCGCCGCCCCGCCGATCACCCACAGGTAGACGCCGGCCGCGGCGAGCTGGGCGACGACGGTCGACAGCGCGCTGGCGCCGATGCCCTGGTCGAAGCCGTAGATGAGCACCAGCTCGAGGACCAGGTTGAGCAGCGCGGCGCCGAGCGCGACGACGAAGGTCGTCTGCACGTCCTGGCGGCCGCGGAGGTAGCCGCTGCCCGCCAGCACGACGAGCAACGCGGGCAGGCTGGGCAGGGACAGGCGCAGGTACGTCTCGCCTTGGGTGGCGACCTCCCCTTCGGCCCCGAGCAGGGAGAGCAGGGCGGGCGCGGTGACCCACAGGACGACGGCCAGGACGACGCCGAGCAGCAGGGCCAGCCAGACGCCCTGCACCGCGTCGGCGGCGGCGTCACGGTGGCGACCCGCGCCCAGCAGGCGGGCGACGGCCGCCGTCGTGCCGTAGGCCAGGAACGTGCAGAGGGCGTGGGCGGTGAGCAGGATCGACGCCGCCGCGGCCAGACCGGCCAGAGGGTCGGTGCCGAGGTGGCCGACGACGGCGGTGTCGGCCAGCACGTACAGCGGCTCGGCGACCAGGGCCCCGAGCGCGGGCACGGCCAGCCGCGCGATCTCCCGGTCGTGCTCCGAGCGCCACACCGCCGGTCATCCTGACCGCCCTGACGGAGAACGTCGGGACGCTGTGGCTACCTCGCGGTCGGGCCGTGGCGGCCCTCGATGTGTGCGCCGCGCCTAGGTCTTGGCCATGACGTCGGTCGCATACCGCTCAGCGAGGCGACGTCGGTCATCCAAGGTGAGCGAGTAGTCGCTGGCGGGCCAGGGCCGAACGAGGAGGTTGGTGATGCCCTCTACCTCGGCCAGCTCGCGCACACCGCCTGCATCGAGGTCCGTTCCTCCGACCATCCGCTCGAACGGTCCGTCCAGCCCGAGCTCGGCGCGCCGCTGATCGATCGCGGCGAACTCGGCCCGGGACCGGTCGTTCATGCCGTCCATGGGCATGTAGCCGTCGTAGTGGACCGCCCGCCGGGCCGCCGCCATCGAATGACCGCCGATGAAGATGGGGATGCGCTCTGTCGGCACAGGGAACATGCCGCTCAACGGGAAGTCGAAGAACTCGCCGTGGAACTCGGCGTAGCCGTCCTCCCAGAAGTCCTGCAGGATCTGGAGCATCTCGTCCATGCGCCGGCCACGGGCGGCGAAGTCGCGTCCGACGATCTGGAACTCTTCCTCCAGCCAGCCGACCCCGGTGCCGAGCACGAACCGGTTTCCAGACATGACCGCCAGGGTTCCGGCTTGCTTCGCAAGCGCGAACGGGTCCCGCAGCGGCACGACGTACACCCCGCTCATGAACCGTAGCCGCGTGGTAGCGGTTGCCATGGCTGACATGGCGCAGAACGGGTCCGGGAAGAGCTCATCGGGTTGGAGCGGATACCCCCTTGGATGAGGGACCCGCTCCCCCACCTTCACCACGATGTGATCCGGCAGGACGACTCCCTCGAAGTCGAGCTCCTCAGCCATCCGCGCCAGGTCGATGAGCTGCTCGACCGGCTCGAAGATCAACGACAGCCAGTACTTCAACGCGCTCCTCCGTCAGGTCTGCTTGCGCGTGCACGTGTGCAGGTACCTACTTGCTCGACGGCTCAGGGACCCCACACCCGGGCTCATGAGTCCTGCTTGATGAAGGTGCCGTGATAGTCGACGATCACGTTCCCGCGGTTCTCGTGGATGTAGCGCAAGCCTCCAACCCGTTCGCTGTTGTAGGCCACCACCTGGAGATGGAACGTGAGGGGAAGGAACGGCAGCTCCTCGTGCACGAGCGCCGCGAGCGTCCGCCAAGCCTGGTCGTGCTCATCGGATCCCGCCTCGAACGCCAACGCTTCGCTCAGCGTCCTCTCGATGTCTGGGCTCCGGTACTCACACACGTTCGAGAACGCTCCTGGCATCAGCATGATCGTGAGGGCATCGAGGTAGCCCCGCGTGAGCGTGACGGGCAGCGTCGGAGCCTTCCCGTCGACCCAGAAGTCCTGCAGTGTGTTCGGCGAGGTGATGATGTTGATGTCGACACCGACCTCTGCCCACTGGTCCTGCAGGACCTCTTGGCCCACCGTGTTCCCGGCCGATGCCATCATGTCGAGCGCGAACCCGTCCGGATAGCCGGCTTCGGCTAGGAGTGCACGAGCTCGCACGACGTCTCGCGCGTGCTTCCCCCGAAGTTCCGGGTTCTCACGGGGAGAACCCTCCGGTCCGAACGACCACGCCGGCTCGACCTGTCCGGCGTAGAGAGCCTTGGCGAGAGCCTCTCTGTCGGTGGCCAGCGAGAGAGCCTCTCGCACCCTGACGTCTGACAACGGCGGGTTGGACTTGCACATCAGCAAGACCAACATCGCCGGGTGCGGGATGTTCTCCACCACGAGGGGATCCGTCAATCCGCCAGACACGGCGGAGTTGACGTTCCCCCAGTCGATGCGGCCACCGAGGAGCGCGGTCTGCGTCGTCTGCACGCCCGGGGAATGGGTGAACTCGACTCCCGCCAGCCGAACTTGGTCTGCGGCCCAGTACGTGTCGCTCTTGACCATGGTCACGCTCCGCTCGACGTGCGCGGCCTCCAAGAGGAAGGGCCCAGCGCCCACGGGCTGCGTGCTCATGTCCTGACCGGACCGGATGGCCGTCGGAGACGCCAGGAAGGTCTCAGTCCCGGCGAGGAGGATCATGAAGTGCCCTGCGATGGGCTCGGAGAGGTGCAGGAGGGCTGTGAGGTCGTCCACCACTTCCACGTGGTCCAACGCTTCGAGCTCAGTGAGTCGGAACCCGACGGTGCGGTCGCTGATCTCCAGCGTGCGTTCCAAGTTGAACTTGACCGCCTCTGCATCGAGCGGCGTCCCGTCACTGAAGACCAGTCCTGGGCGAAGGTCCACCCTGAGCGTCCGGGCATCGACGACGGCCACGCCGTCGGCCAACCCCGGCTCGAGGCCTGCACCCGTGTCGATGAGCAGATTGCTGTAGAGGGCGTGCATGATCTCCTGCGTGGAGTTCTCCGCATGGGCCGGATCGAAGTTCAGCGCTCCGGCGTCCAGTACGGCGGCCAGCCGCAACACCCCACCCGGATCGACCTCGTCGGACCCAGCGTCCGGCGCGTTCCCAGCCGGTTCCGCCGCCGGTGCTCGCGCCGACGAACCGTCGTCTGAGTCGTCCCCTCCGCAGGCCGCCAGCAGCACAACGAGCGCTGTGCAGCTTGCTAGCGACCGGATGACTCGCCGTCGGTCCACTGTCGGCCCTCCACGTTGGTCGTCGTCCTTCGGGTCTCGATCGCGACGCATCGATCACGGGTCTGCCGTACGGCAAGCCGGAAGGCCGGCTGCCAGAGCAGCTGCCAGGCAGTAGCAGCGCACCGCAGCGAGGTCGACGTTCGACGTCAGCGGCGCGGTCACAAGCAACAAGAGGACGGAGGCAATGGATGCCTCTGTGGCGCACGCCGATGCGCAGGCTCCCCCTTCCCCATTGGCAGGCCCGGGCCTGAGGAGCACCATAACGAAACGTGACGGCAGCTGCAAGAGGATTAATGCACCTGTGCCTCTCCGGGAGCGTCCGGTACGCTGCCGGCGTCGGCTCCATCCATCGACCGTGGATCCTGTGGCGGACGATGCGTTCGAGGGGGCTCAGTGGGGATCCCTATTGGCGCGGTTCCGGCGCCACTTCCGAAATCCACGAAGGAGCAGCTCGTCGTCACCGCCGAGCGCCTGTTCGCCACACATGGCATCGACGCGGTGTCATTGCGACAGATCTGCCTCGAGGCCGGGAATGCGAACACCTCCGCAGTGCAGTACCACTTCGGAAGCAAGGAGCGCCTGCTGCAGGCGATCTTCGAGCATCGCATCCCGCATCTCATGGCCAGGCGCCACCTGCTTGCTGCCGACGCGATCTCTCGTGGTGAGATCAACAACATTCGAACGGCGCTGATGGTGCAGTTCCTCCCGCTCGTAGAACAGGCGGAGCTCGAGGACAGCTTCTACATGACCTTCGTCTCGCAGCTCGGCCACTCCAGGCAGTCGGAGCACCCGTACCGCCGCTTGCCCGCCGAGTACCGCGCCAATGTCGAGCGCTATCAAACCCACCTCCACGAGCTTCTGCGCCACCTTCCGGCTGTGGTGCGACGGCATCGCATCCAAGCCGTCACGGCCATGTGCAACCTGGCATGCGCAGCGCGGGAGCAAGCGCGGCGTCTCGGCGCAGAACGGATGCTCCCCTACGGGCTCCACGTCGAACTGCTCTTCGATGCACTGCTCGGCATCATCGACGCGCCCCTCTCGCCTGCCACCGCGAGCGCCGTCCGGCTCCTCGGCGACGATCCGGACCCGGACCTCGGCCTCAACCCCTGGCTCCTTCTGAGCGACGGGCCGGCGGTCAGCGGCCCGGAGGGCCAAGCGGACCGACCTGGCCACAGCGGCTCCTCCACCATCGATCCTCCAATCGGCTCGCGGTGAAGGGAGACCTCGCTCCGGTCGACGGGTGTGTTCGTTCGTTGGCGAGCCCGCGAGGGTGCGTGGCGCCACACCGCCGGGCGCCCTCGCTCAGTCCGTCGTGGCGGCGATGCGGGTGAGCGTCAGCTCGGGGTGGTCGCGCTCCAGGCGTTGCAGGCGGTACTCGCTCTCGAACAGCGCCAGCAAGGCACCGTCGCTGCGCCGGGCGATCTCGATGCCGCCGAAGCCGGCGAGGCGCTCGGCGGACGCCGCGTCGGTCTCGCGGGCGGCCACGTAGGGCGTGCCGCCGAGCTCCACCTCGGCGCCGAACTCGCCGCCGAGCCGGTGCGCGAGCACGTCGAGCTGCAGCCGACCCACGGCGGCCACGAGCGGCATGGGCGAGGCGCCGTCGAGGCGCTCGAGCACCTGCACGACCCCCTCCGCGTCGAGCTGGGTGAGGCCGGCGCGGAACTGCTTGGCCCGCGACAGGTCGAGCGGGCGGGCGGTGGCGAACACCTCGGGGGCGAAGCGCGGCATGCCCGCGAAGCGCACGGCGCCGTCGGCGGCGTGCAGCGTGTCGCCGATGCGGGCCAGGCGGGCGTTGACGAGGGCCACGATGTCGCCGGGGTAGGCGGCCTCGGTGGTCTCGCGGTGCGAGCCCATCACGGTGACGGCGTGGCGGGTGGTGACGGTCCGCCCGGTGGGCTCGTGCACGAGCGGCATGCCGCGCTCGAAGCGCCCCGAGCAGATGCGCACGAAGGCCACCTGGTCCCGGTGGTTCCGGTCGAGGTTGGCCTGCACCTTGAACACGTAGCCGGCCACCGGCGCGTCGAGCGGGCGGGGCTCGCCTGCCTGGTCCGGCCGCGGCGCGGGCGGCGGGGCCAGGTCGACCAGCGTGTCGAGCAGCTGCCGCACGCCCACGTTGGTGAGCGCCGCGCCGGCGAGGACGGGCGTGAGGTCGCCGGCCCGGAAGGCCGCCTCGTCCCAGCCGCCGTCGGCCAGGTCGACGAGCTCGCACTCGTCGAGGGCCTGTTGCCAGTCGTCGCCGCACAGCGCCTCGGCCTCGTCGGGCCCCAGGTGCTCCTCGGCCGACACGGTGGCGTTGTGCACCGTGCGCTCGGTGCGCACCAGCCGCCCGGTGGACCGCTCGAGCAGGCCGTGCAGGTGCCCCGCCGGGCCCACCGGCCACAGCCACGGCACGGCCCGCAGGCCGAGGGTGCGCTGCACGTCGTCGACCAGCTCGAGCGGCTCGAGCCCGGGCCGGTCCTGCTTGTTGAGGAAGGTGATGACGGGGATGCGCCGTGCCCGGCAGACCTCGAACAGCTTGAGCGTCTGGGCCTCGATGCCCTTGCTGCTGTCGAGCACCATCACGGCGGCGTCGACGGCGGTGAGCACCCGGTAGGTGTCCTCGGAGAAGTCGCGGTGGCCGGGCGTGTCGAGGAGGTTGACCACGCAGTCGCGGTAGGCGAACTGCAGCACGGCCGACGACACGGAGATCCCTCGCTCGCGCTCGAGCTCCATCCAGTCGGACACCGAGGCCGCCCCGCCGGCCCTGGCCTTGACGGCGCCCGCGGCGTGGATGACGCCCGAGTAGAGCAGCAGCTTCTCCGTCAGGGTGGTCTTGCCGGCGTCGGGGTGGCTGATGATGGCGAAGGTGCGGCGTCGGGCGGCCTCGGCCACCACGCCGGGCGCGCCCCGGTCGGTCGTCGTCTGCACCTGCGTCATCGGGTCCTCTCCCACGCACGTCCCGCCACCGCGCTGGGGGACCGCACTACCGCCCTCGCAGGCTAGCGACGGGGCGGCGGGGCGCCTCGCGACGCCAGGCGCGACCTCGCGCCATCAGCGTGACGCACGAAACACCCAGGAGGCCGATCGCCCATGAGCACCACCGCTGCCCCCACGATCCGCCGCGACCGCCGCGACGTCCCCATGACCGCCCCGGCCGAGGCCGCCGTCGAGGGCTTCGACGAGGCGCTCGAGATGCTCCTCTCCTACACCGGCGACCCCGTCGCCCGCATCGACGCCGTGATCGCCGAGCACCCCGACACGCCCATGGCGCACAACCTGCGGGCGTCGCTCCACCTGCTCGGCACCGAGGGCAGCGCCCTCCCGATCGCCCGGGAGAGCGTGGAGGCGGCCGGCGCGTTGGCTGACCGGATGACCGAGCGCGAGCGCGGCCACCTGGAGGCGAACCGCGCCTGGGTGGCCGGCGACCTCGAGAAGGCCGCGTGGGCCTGGGAGCGGGTGCTCCTCGACACCCCCCACGACATCCTGGCCCTGGTGGCCGCCCACCTCACCGACTTCTACCTGGGCGACGCCCACAACCTCCGCGACCGGGTGGGGCGGCTGCTGCCCGCGTGGAGCCCGTCGATCCCGGGCTACGGCTACCTGCTCGGCATGCACGCGTTCGGGCTGGAGGAGACGGGCGCCTACCGCGCCGCCGAGGACAGCGGGCGCCAGGCGGTGGAGCTGAACCGCAGGGACGCCTGGGCGGTGCACGCCGTGGCCCACGTGCTCGAGATGGAGGGCCGCCAGCACGACGGCATCCGCTGGATGACCGAGCGCACGGAGGACTGGTCGGTCGACAACTTCTTCGCGGTCCACAACTGGTGGCACCTGGCCCTGTACCACCTCGACCTGGGAGAGCTCGACCGCGTGTTCGCCCTCTACGACCAGCACATCGCCACCACCCCGGAGTCCCAGCTGCTCGACGCCATCGACGCGACGGCGATGCTCTGGCGGCTCCGCCTGCTCAATGTCGACGTGGGCGACCGCTGGGAGGCCGTGGCCGACCGGTGGGCCGCCGCCATCGACGAGCGCTGGTACGCGTTCAACGACTTCCACGCCGCCATGGCGTTCGCCTCCGCGGGCCGGCGCGACGAGCTCGACCGGGTGCTGGCCAACCTGGGGCAGGTGGCCACCAGCGGGCAGGGCACGAACCGGCGGATGGCCGCGGACGTGGGCCTGCCGCTGGCCGAGGCCGTGGTCGCCTTCGACGAGGGCCGCTACGGCGACGTCGTGGACATCGTCCTGCCGCTGCGCTACACCGCCAACCGCTTCGGCGGCAGCCATGCCCAGCGCGACCTCGTCCACCAGACCGTGGTCGAGGCGGCCCGGCGTGACGGGCAGCTCACCCTGGCCCGGGCGCTGCTGCGGGAGCGGCTGGTGCGCAAGCCCTCCAGCCCGACGATCCGCCGTCAGCTGGCGGAGGTGGAAGCCGCGCTCGGCTGATCGGGGCGGTTGACCCTCTCAGCTCGTGTGGAGCCAGATGCGGGCGACCGTGCCGGCCGGGGACGAGCGCAGCTGCACCAGGTCGCAGAGCTGGTGCACCAGCCACAGTCCCCGGCCGTCGCGCTGGTCGAGCGGCGGCCGGAGGCGACCGACCAGCGGGTCGTGCAAGCGGCCCCGGTCCTCCACCTCGCACACGAGGCTGGTGGCCTCCTGCCAGAGGCGCAGGCGGCCGCCGCCCGCGTAGCTGACCGAGTTGGTGGCCAGCTCGTTGACGGCGAGCACGAGGTCCTCCGCCCGGGCCGGCGACACCCCGCTGTCGAGGGCGTGGTGGCGCACGATCGACCGCAGCCCGGCCAGCGCCTGCGCGGTGAGCTCGGCCTCGAAGCGGGGTCGCGGGCCGGGCGGGAGCGCGTCCTCCAGCTGACGGTGCGCGGCCGCATGCCAGTGCGCGGGGTCGTCGATCTCGGCGTGGGTGGTCCGAGCCATGGCCAGCACGCTCGGGTCGAGGCGGCGAGCGTCGTAGGGGCAGAGGAGGCGCCAGCTCGGGCCCTCGCCGAAGGCCACGTTCAGCAGCGTCTCGTGGCGGTGGCACTCGGCCAGCTCGTGCGGGGACCGCCCGGGCCAGGCCGGTTCGCCGACGCCTCGGGGCTGCCGGCCCGCCGCGGTCGCCTCCGCCACGAAGGTCTGCCACACGGCGATGATCCGGCCCGGGTTGCGGCCGGCCTCGGCCAGGTCGGTCCAGTGCAGGTCGGGCGAGCCGGCGGTGGCGCCCAGGGCGTCGCGCACCAGGTCGAGCCGAGCGCCGGGCAGGGCGAGCAGGACCGGCTCGCCCGCCTCGAGGCCGCCGAGGGCGAAGCCGGCGATCGCGGCGGCGCCTCCCTCGTCGTCGTCGTAGAACAGGGCCTCGTGCACGAACCCGCGAGGGTCGGTGACCGATGGCACCGTCCCACTGTACGGACCGCGGGGTGCGATCGGTAGCACGACCGCGGGGGAGGGTCGGGGGATGATGGACGCCGTGCGCTTCGCGGAGCTGGCCGCCACCTCGGACGCTGTGGCCGCCACGGGGGCCCGGTCGGCCAAGGTGCGGGCCCTGGCCGACCTGCTGGCCCGGCTGGTTCCCGACGAGGTCGTGCCGGCGGTGGCGATGCTGGCGGGCGAGGCCCGCCAGGGGCGCATCGGCGTGGGCTGGGCGCTGCTGGCCGAGGTCGACGTCCCCGCCGCCCCGGAGCCCTCGCTCACCCTGGCCGAGGTGGACGCCGCGCTCGACGCGCTGGCGGAGGCCCGCGGCTCCGGGTCCGCCGCGCGGCGCCGCCGACTGCTGGCCGAGCTCTTCGCCCGGGCGACCGAGGCCGAGGCGTCGTTCCTGCGCCGCTTGCTGCTCGGCGAGCTCCGGCAGGGCGCGCTGGAGGGGGTGATGGCCGACGCCGTCGCCCGGGCGGCCGGCGTGCCGGTCGCGGCGGTGCGCCGGGCGGCCATGCTCGCCGGCGACCTGCCCCGCGTCGCCGGGCTGGCCCTGCACGGCGGCGAGGAGGCGCTGGCGGCCGTGTCGATGGAGGTGCTCCGCCCGGTCCTGCCGATGCTGGCCGCCACCTCGCCCGACGTGGCCGACGCGCTGGCGGCCTGCGGGCGGTCGTCGGTGGAGTGGAAGCTCGACGGCGCCCGGATCCAGGTCCACCGCGCCGGTGACGAGGTGCGGATCTTCACCCGCAACCTGAACGACGTCACCGAGCGGCTGCCGTCCATCGCCGCCGCGGTCCGCGCCATGCCCGTCGACGCCGTCGTGCTCGACGGCGAGGCGATCGGCCTCGACGACGAGGAGCGCCCCCACGCCTTCCAGGACACGATGAGCCGCTTCGGCACCCAGCGGGTCGCGGGGGCGCCCGACCTGGCCGCTCGCTTCTTCGACTGCCTGCACCTCGACGGGCGCGACCTGCTCGACGAACCGCTGGAGCGCCGCTTGGAGGTGCTGGCCGGTGTGGTCGGTGCGTGGCGGATCCCCGGGCGCCTCACCGACGACCCCGTCGAGGCCGCCGCGGTGCTCGACGACGCCCTGGCCAACGGCCACGAGGGCGTGATGGTGAAGGCGGCCGGCTCCCGCTACGAGGCCGGCCGGCGCGGCGCCACGTGGCGCAAGGTCAAGCCGGTGCGCACCCTCGATCTGGTGGTGCTCGGGGCGGAGTGGGGCCACGGTCGCCGGCGGGGCTGGCTCTCCAACCTCCACCTCGGCGCCCGTCGGCCGGAGGGCGGCTTCGTGATGGTGGGCAAGACCTTCAAGGGCCTGACCGACGAGCTGCTGGCCTGGCAGACCGCCGAGCTGCTCGCCCGGGAGGAGCGCCGGGACGGCATCGCGGTGCTGGTCCGCCCGGAGCTGGTGGTGGAGGTGGCCCTCGACGGGGTGCAGGTCTCGCGCCGCTACGCCGGCGGGGTGGCCCTGCGCTTCGCCCGGGTGCGCCGCTACCGGCCCGACAAGGGGCCCGACGAGGCCGACACCATCGACGCCGTGCGGGCCCTCGGCAACGGCCGCGGCAACGGCGCTACGGGCGCAGGTCGAGGACCTGGCGCACCTTGACCAGCAGCTGGTGTTCGGAGAAGGGCTTCTCCACCAGCTCCACGCCCTCCTCGAGCGTCCCCTGCTCGGCCAGCACCGGTCGGGCGTAGCCCGACATGAACAGGACGGCGGTGTCGGGGTGGAGGCCCCGGACCTCGTCGGCCAGCTCCTTGCCCATCATCCCGGGCATCACCACGTCGGTGAGCAGCAGGTCGATCGTGACCTCGCCCGAGCGCACGATCGAGAGCGCGTCGACGGCCCCGGGGGCCGTGAGCACGCGGTAGCCGTGGCGCACGAGCATCCGGGCGGTCACCTCCCGCAGGGCGTCCTCGTCCTCGACCACCAGCACGGTCTCGGCGCCGCCGCGCGGCGAGCCCTGCACGGGCGCCGCCTCGGCCACCTCGTCCTCGGCCGCCGGCAGCAGGATCGACACGGTGGTGCCGTGACCCGGCTCCGAGTAGAGCTGCACCCGACCGCCCGAGTGCGTGACGATGCCGTACACGGTGGCCAGGCCGAGGCCCGAGCGCTCGCCCTTGGCCTTGGTGGTGAAGAACGGTTCGATGGCCTGCTGGAGCACCTCGGGCGACATGCCGGTCCCCGTGTCGCTCATCCGCAGCCGGACGTAGCGGCCAGGCTCGAGGCCGGGCCGCACGGCGGTGTAGTCGGGGTCGGCGTGCACGTTGGCCGTGTCGACCGTGACGGTGCCCCCGCCCGGCATGGCCTCGCCGGCGTTGACCGCGAGGTTGACGAGCACCTGCACGAGCTGGCCCGGGTCGGCCCTGACGGGCCACAGGTCCGGCGCCAGCGAGAGCTGCAGCCGCACCTGCTCGCCCACCGAGCGCTCCAGCAGCTGCTCGACGTCGGTCACCACGTCGTTCAGCGAGAGCTGCCGCGGTTGGGCCACCTCCCGGCGGGCGAAGAAGAGGAGCTGCTGCGTGAGCGCCGCGCCCCGCTCGGCCGCCTGGCGGATCTGGGCCAGGTCGCGGCGGACGGGCTCCCAGCGCTCCTCGTCGCGCGCGGCGGCCAGCTCCTCGTCGACGAAGGCGGCGTAGTTGAGGACCACGCCGAGGAGGTTGTTGAAGTCGTGGGCCACGCCGCCGGCGAGGCGGCCGATGGCGTCCATCTTGTGGACCTGGCGGAGCTGCTCCTCCAGCCGCTGGCGCTCGGTGAGGTCCACGGCGACCACGCCCACGCCCACCAGCTCGTCGTCAACCCGCACGGGGTAGTAGCTGGCCAGCCACTCGCGCGCCCCCGGGGTGAGGTCGTCGGGATCCCGGCTGGCGTGCACGCTGACGTGCGATTCGCCGCCCTCGATCACCCGCTGGTACGCCGGGGCGAGCTGGGCCCAGACGTTCGGCGGGTGGACGTCGGGTGCCCGGCGGCCCACCAGGTCCTCCACCGACCGGCCCATCATGGCGGCGGCGCACGGGTTGACCCGGGCGTAGCGCAGATCGGTGTCGACGAACGACAGGCCCACCGGCGCGCTGGCCTGCAGCGTCTCGAGCAGGGCGGCCAGCTCCGCGTTGCGGTGGTCGGCGACGTAGCGGGCGTGCACGTCGGTGCTGATGGAGACCAGGCGGGCCACGTGCCCCTGGTCGTCCCGGATGGCGTCGCCCTGGACCCACATCCAGCGGTACTCGCCGTCGGCGCGCCGGAGGCGGCACTCGAAGTCGTGCACGCCGTCGATGACGGCCCGCTCCCACGCCGCGTGGACGCGCGGGATGTCGTCGGGGTGGATCAGCGCGGCCCAGTCCCAGCCCGGCGCGGCGCCGGGCGGCAGGCCCATGTAGTCGGTGCCTCGGCGGTTCAGGTACTCCACGTAGCCGTCGGGGCGCATGACGGCCACGACGTGGGGGAGGACCTCCGTGAGCCGGTGGAGGGCGGCGTCCTGTTCGTCGCTCCAGGTCGGCCCGGCCACGTGGTCATCCAACCATCCATCGCTGTCCGGCCGCCACCACCCGCACCGGAGTCGCTCGCCGGGCGTGGCCGTAGCCTCGGCGGGCGTGGGCCCCAACGTCGCCGTGCGGGTCACCGGCGAGGCCCTCCGGCAGGTCCGCCGGGGCCACCCGTGGATCTTCGCCTCCTCCGTCACCTCGGTCAGTCGGGACGGCGCGCCGGGCGACCTGGCGGTGGTCTTCGACGACCGGCGGCGGTTCGCGGCTGTGGGCCTCTACGACCCGGCATCGCCGATCCGGGTCAAGGTCCTCCACCACGGGCAGCCGGCCACGGTCGACGAGGCCTGGTGGCGGGAGCGGCTGGCCGCCGCCGTGGCCCGCCGGGCACCCTTGCTGCGCTCGGGGACCACCACCGCCTGCCGGCTGGTCCACGGTGAGAGCGACGGCTTCCCGTCGCTGGTGGTCGACCGCTACGCCGACACGGCGGTGGTGAAGGTCTACTCGCCGGCCTGGTTCCCCCACCTCGAGACGCTGGTGCTGCTGCTGGTGGAGCTGCTCGCGCCGGAGCGGGTGGTCCTGCGGCTGGCCCGGAGCGTCGCGCCCGACCCGGCGCGGGGTTGGACCGACGGCGCCACGCTGCTGGGCGCGCCGCCGGCGGGGCCGGTGGCCTACCGCGAGAACGGCCTGGCCTTCGAGGCCGACGTGGTGCACGGCCAGAAGACGGGCGCCTTCCTCGACCAGCGCGACAACCGGCGGCTGGTGCGCTCGCTGGCCTCGGGGCGCAGCGTGCTCGATGTGTTCGCCTGCACGGGCGGCTTCTCGGTCCACGCCGCCGCCGGCGGCGCCGTCGCGGTGCACAGCGTCGACCTCAGCCGCCGGGCGCTCGACACCGCCCGGGCCAACATGGCCCGCAACCGGGACGTCCGGCCGGTGCGGGCCTGCACGCACACGGTCGCCGCGGGCGACGCCTTCGAGGAGCTGGCCGCGCTGGCGGCCGCGGGCCGGCGCTTCGACCTGGTGGTCGTCGACCCGCCCTCCTTCGCCGCCAACCAGCGCAGCGTGCCCGGTGCCCTCCGCGCCTACGGCCGGCTCACCCGCCTCGCCCTCGGCGTGCTGGCACCGGACGGCCTGCTCTTCCAGGCCTCGTGCTCGAGCCGGGTGCCGGAGGAGGCCTTCCTCGACGCGGTGCACGGGGCCGCCCGCCGCGCCGGGGTGCAGCTCGACGAGGTGGCCCGCACCGGTCACCCCGCCGACCACCCCATCGCCTTCCCCGAGGCGGCGTACCTGAAGGCGGTGGTGGCCCGGGTGGCGACGCCGCCGCGTCGGCGGGCCCGCGGGGCGGGGTGACCGGCCAGGCTCAGGCGGTCGTCAGGATCGGGGCAAGGGCGCGGCACGGGGCTGCAGCGGCGGGTCGCCCAGCCGACGAGGAGGACATGTCCGACGCCGTCGTTGCTCCTGTCCCCGCCGCCCGTCCCGCTCCCGCCGACGCCACCGCCGTCGTGGCCCTCGTGGCCGGCGAGCTGGGCCTCGGCGACCTGACCGTGTGGTTCGACCTCGAGGACGCCGTGGCGCTGGCCGGCAGCCTCGACCGGTTCCTGGCCCTGGCGCGCGAGGCGGCCACCGCCACCGGCTGGGCCCAGCCCGAGACGGGGGTCTACGCCGGCGCGGTCGTGCTCTACGACAAGGGCCGCGAGCTGAGCGTCGAGGAGGCCGCCCGCCTCATGACGGCGCTGGGTTGAGGGGTCCGTCTAGCCCAGGTCGACGCCGTAGCGGAGGACGTCGTTCGGGTCGAGCTCGGCCTTGAGCGCCCGCAGCCGCTCGTAGGACTCGGGGGTGAAGGCGTCGCGGGTGCGCGCCCGGCGCTCCTCGCCGTCGACGAAGTTCAGGTGCACGGTGCCGTCGAGGGCGGCGCCCAGCGCCTCCCGGGTGCCGGCGTGGTGGCGGGCCACCTCCTCGGCCGCCGCCGGCGTGGGGGCGAAGCCGACGGCGTGGAACAGGAAGGGCGCCTGCCGGGGGCCGAGGCCGTCGCGCCGGGCGCCGTGGCCCAGCGCCCCGCCGAGGTGGCGCACCTCGCTGAAGACCACGGGGGGCGCGCCGGCGGGGGAGAAGGTGCGAGCGGCGAGGACGTCCGCCACCTCACGGGTGACCTCGGCCAGGCACGCGCCCGTGATGACGGCGGGCAGCGGGTCGACCGGGTCGTTGCTGATCGAGGCGACGTCGCCGAGGCGGAGCTTGCCCCAGAGGTCGACCACGGGGGGCGCCAGGCTGCGCCACTCGTCGAGGAGGGCCTCTCCCTCGGGGAGCGGGCCGCACCAGCAGCCCCGCACCACGGTCCACGACCGGCCCCGGAGCGCCTCGGGCACGTCGGGGGTCGGGGGGCAGTTCAGGAGCACCACCGCGGAGGTGAGCTCGTCGGGGGCGTCGGTCACCCACTCGGCGTACCGGGCGAGGATCTCGCCGGCCATCTCGGCCGGGTAGAGCAGGTTCCCGCCGTACACGTTGGTGACGGGGAAGAGCTCGATCTCCATGGCGGTGACCACGCCGAGGCTCCCGCCGCCACCGCCGCGCAGCGCCCAGAAGAGCTCGGGGTGCTCGTCGCGGGCGGCCCGCACCTCCGCCCCGGCCGGGGTGACCACCCGGAACTGGCGGACGCTGTCGGCCGCGGTGCCGTACTTCCGGGCCAGCCAGCCGACGCCGCCGCCCAGCGTGTAGCCCACGGCGCCCACCTCGGGGGAGGAGCCCACCAGCGGCGCCAGCCCGTGGTCCTGGGCGGCGGCCAGCACCGCGCCCATCCGGACCCCGGCGCCGACCCAGGCCGTGCCCTCCTCCGGGTCGATGGTCAGCTCCTGCAGGCGGTGGGTGAGCAGCAGCACACCGCCCTCGGCCGGCCGGGCGACCCCGTGGCCAGTGGCCTGCACGGCCAGGCCCCGACCGGTGGCGGCGGCGAAGCGGACCGCCTCGGCCACGTCGGCGGCGTCCTCGGCCACCACGACCACGTCGGGGTGGTGCCGGTGCACCCGGTTCCAGGCCAGGCAGGCCTCGTCATGGCCGGGCTCGCCCCGCCCGAGCACGGCGCCGCGCACGCGGGTGCGCAGCTCCGCCAGGGGGTTGGTGGGGTCGAGGGTCTCGGTCATCACGGTCCTCCGGTCGGGCCTGCTGGGTGGGCTCGACCACACCGTGGGCGACGACGCGTGAGGGGCGCTGGAGCAGGGCTGGAGGGGTGTGGCGCCGGTCGGGGGAGGCCGGAGGCGAGTCAGCGAGCGAGCGTCTCGCGGGCCAGGTCGAGCCAGGTCGCGGTGGTCAACCGGAGCGACTCGACGTCGATCCGCTCGTCGTTGCCGTGGAACCGGGCGGTGAACTCGCCGGCCTCGATGGCCGGGCTGAAGAGGCCGAAGCCGTAGGCCACCGCACCTCGCCGGCGGTAGAAGCGGTTGTCGGTGCCGCCGGTGGTGATCCGGGGCACCAGCCGGGCTGAGGGGTAGTGGCGGCCCACCACCCGCTCCAGCGCGTGCCACAGCGGCGTGTCGGTGGGGGAGGACGTGGCCGGGAAGCTCTGCAGCGGTTCCACCTCCACCTCGCCGGCCAGGGGGCCGAGCGCCTCGGCGAGGTGGCGCTGGACGTCGGCCTCGTCCTCGCCCGGGAGGGTGCGGATGTCGACGTCGAGGGCGACCACGTCGGGGATGACGTTGGTCTTCACGCCGCCGTGCACGACGTTGGGCGAGAACGTGGTGTGGGTGCAGGCGTGCGCCACCTTGGCGAACCCGGGTTCGAGCGCCTGGCACGCGTCCCACAGCCGGGCGGGGTCGACCAGCGCGGCGCAGGTCTCGGCGTCGAGGTCGAGGCTGGCGACGTAGGCCCGCCAGATGTCGTCGACGCGCGCCGCCGGCCGGTACTCGGCCAGCCGGCGGACCACCTCGGCCGCCTTCAGCAGCGCGTTGTCGGCGCCGAAGGGCGTGGAGCCGTGGCCCGGCGTGCCCCGCACCCGGAGGCGCCGCCACATGACGCCCTTCTCGGCCACGGTGCAGGTGACCGTGGGCCGCTCGTCGTGGTGCGAGACCAGGCCGCCGTACTCGCTCAGCACGAAGTCGGCCCGCACGTCGTCGTAGGCGTGCTCGGTGAGCCACTCGGCCCCATGGGTGCCGCCGGCCTCCTCGTCGGCGACGGCCAGGAACAGCAAGGTGCCCTCGGGCCGGAACCCCTCGTCGGCCAGGCGGCGCACGGCGACGGCCATCGAGGCGGTGAGGTTCAGCATGTCGACCGCGCCGCGGCCCCACACCTCACCGTCGACCAGCTCGCCCCCGAAGGGGTCGCGCGACCAACCCTCCGGCGTCACCGGGACGACGTCGGTGTGCGCCACCCACGCCATGGTCGGCGCGCTCGGGTCGCGCCCTTCGATGCGCGTCACCAGCGAGCGGCGCCCCGGGACCGGCTCGTACACCTGCAGGTCGAGACCCGAGCCCTCCAGGTAGGTCCGCAGCAGGTCGGCGCTGCGGACCTCCTGGCCCGAGGTGATCGTCCCGTCGTTGACGCACCGGTTGCGGATGAGCTGCTGCAGCAGCTCCACGACCTCGGCGGTCGGATCCGACGCCACCCGCCGAGTGTAGGGAGCCGGTTCAGGCCTCGGCGCGCCCCATCATCACCTTCACGAAGGGGGCCTCGTAGGCGTCGGTGAAGCCGGCCATCACGTAGCCCGCGTCGATCAGGAAGCTGATCCCGTTCACGTGCGAGGCCGCGTCGCTGTTGAGGAAGATCATCGGGTAGGCCTGCTCCTCCGGCGTGGAGGCCTGGATCCCGAGCTCGTCGCGGTAGTCCTTGGCGAACGTCAGCCAGGTGTCGGCGTTGGCCCTCGCCAGCGGCGTGTCGGTGGGCCCCGGCATGATCGAGTTGATCCGCACCCCGCGCTTCAGGAACGGGTAGGCCTGGCGGGCCGTGTAGGCCAGCATCACCTGCTTGCTGAAGCCGTAGTTGTCGAGCTCGGGCCGCTTCTCCATCCACGCCTTGGCGGCCTCGAAGTCGGGCGTGTCGAGGAGCTCGAAGATGGTGGGCAGGTTGTTCTCCCAGCCGAGCCCGGCGGCCGACGAGATCATGGCGATGGCCGATCCCCGCGGCAGCAGGTCCTTCTGGAAGAGCCGGTCGATCACCTGGCGCTGGCCGATGAAGTTCACCAGCATGAGCTGCTTGGCCCCGTCGGCCACGCCCGCGCAGGAGAACACGGCGTGGACCGGGCCGCCGATGGCGTCGACGGCGGCGTCGATGCTGGTCGGGTCGCGCAGGTCGAGCTTGATGGCCTTGGCCACCGGATACGTGACGTCGGCGTAGTCCATCACCACGACCTCGGCGCCCATCTCCCCGGCGATCTGGGCGCAGGCCGCTCCCATGCCGGTGGCGCCGCCGACGACCAGCGCGCGCTTGCCGTCGTACCGGAACTTCTCGATCCCCATGGACTGTCCCCCTGGTCCGTCCGGCCGGTGTGCCGCGGCCGCCTGGGCATGTTGGGCGGTGGCGCACCGCGCCGTCAACCGCCGGTACGTTCGCCCGCATGATCCCCGGGGTGGAGCTCGACCACATCTCGCTGGCCGCCTTCGACCGCGCCGACCTCGACCGCCGCTACGGCGGCGACCTCGGCGCGACCTACGTGACGCAGGGAGCCACCGCCGGGCTGTACGCCACCATCCTCCGCTGCGACAACGGCGTGAAGCTGGAGACGATCGAGCCGCACGAGGCCGACGTGATCGACTACCTCGTGCGGTTCCTGGAGCGGCACGGGCCCGGCGTGCACCACCTCACCTTCGTCGTGCCCGACGTCGGCGCCGCCGGCCGCGCGGCGCAGGCCGCGGGCTACCGCTTGGTGGGCTCCCACACCGAGCACCTGGTCGAGGTGTTCCTGCACCCGAAGGACGCCCACGGCGTGGTGGTGCAGTTCGTCGAGCGGCGCGACTACGGCCCGGGCGGCACGCCGCCCGAGGGGTGGCCGGTCCCCTCCCGACCCCCGGCCGACCTCGACCACCTCGCGCTGGTGGTGGGGTCGCTGGCCGACGCCCGACGGCTCTACGTCGACCTCTTCGGCGGGCAGGCCGACGAGGTGGGCGCGCTCCCCGAGCTGGGAGGCGCCGCCGACGCGCTCGACGTGCGCTGGACCGGGCCCGGCTGCGTGCGGCTGGTGGAGGCGGTGGCCGGCTCGGCCCTCGACCGGTGGCTGGCGGGCCGGCCCGGGGCGGTGCACCACCTGGCCTTCACGGTCGAGGACCCTCCCGGCGTGCCGGGCGCCCGAGCCGCCGGCGACGGGCGGTGGGAGGTGCCGGCCGAGGAGAACTTCGGCGTGGCGCTGCACCTGCGCGCCCGCTGAGGGCCCGGCTTCCCGCCCCCGGGGCTACGGTCGAGCCATGGCGGCCGGCGGCACCCCGCTCGAGATCGATGGCCACACGGTCACGATCACCAGCCCCGACAAGGTCTTCTTCGACGAGCGCGGCGAGACCAAGCTGGACCTCGTCCACTACTACCTCGCCGTGCGCGAGCCGCTCCTGGCCGCCATGGGCGGGCGACCGGTGCTGCTGCAGCGCTTCCCGAACGGCGCCAGCGGCGGGTCGTTCTTCCAGAAGCGCGTGCCCGACAGCGCGCCCGAGTGGCTGAGCACCACCATCGTGAGCACGCCCAACGGCACCACGGCGCGGGCGCTGGTGGTGCGCGACCTCGCCCACGTGCTCTGGGCGGTGAACCTGGGCTGCCTCGGGTTCCACGTGTGGCCGTCGCTGGCCGACGACCCCGAGCACGCCGACGAGCTCCGCCTCGACCTCGACCCGTCGCCCGGCGTGACCTTCGAGATGGTGCGCGAGGCCGCGGCGGAGGCCAAGGCGCTGCTCGACGAGGTGGGCGTGGCCGGCCGGCCGAAGACCACCGGCAACCGCGGCCTGCAC
>Ga0180215_1001463_pt1 | contig 25941 bp, 13 predicted proteins | sample eDN3rd37CBELigBY_FD_128871 | JGI IMG/M metagenome (GOLD analysis project Ga0180215, IMG submission 128871) | Enriched backyard soil microbial communities from Emeryville, California, USA - eDNA 3rd pass 37_C BE-Lig BY (version 2) (version 2) | ecosystem: Environmental > Terrestrial > Soil >...
AGGAATACGTTCGAAACAACACGGGGATCGCCTATCACCCCATCGGCACTTGTCGATTGGGCGCAGATGTCGACGCAGTCGTTGGTGCCGATCTTCGCGTTCATGGCACGGACAACCTGTGGGTTGCGGACGCCTCGGTGATGCCCAGTCTCATCAGCGGCAACACTAACGCCGCTTGCATGATGATCGGCGCCAAGCTCGGCAGTGAGTTGCAAATGAGGCGGCGTGCATGAGCCAGGGTGCGCCGGGCCCGGATGCCGAGTGGGGCGACGCGAGAGTATCGGTTCGCAGCACGGCGCGTATGCGGCTCGGACTGCATATTCCGATGCGAGACGGTGTTTTGCTGAATGCCGTGTTGTATCTGCCACCAGGCGATACTCCGCCTGCACCCTGCGTCCTCTCGATCACTCCATACACCGCCGCTCGCAACCACTTGCGGGCGCGCTACATCGCGGGCCACGGGTTTGCGTTCATAGCCGTGGATTCGAGGGGGCGTGGGAACTCGGAAGGGACGTTTCGGCCATTCATTCAAGAAGCTCAGGATGGATACGACATCGTCGAATGGATAGCGCGCCAACCCTTCTGTAATGGCAAGGTGGCGATGTTCAGCGGTTCTTACGAAGGCTACGTGCAATGGGCCACCGCGAAGGAATTCCCGCCGCACCTGGCCAGCATCGCTCCGGCAGCTGCCGCGGCCCCCGGCATCGACATGACCCTGCGCAACAACATCAGTTTTCCGTATCTGATGCAGTGGCTGAGCCTGGTGTCGGAGCGTACCTTGCAGGAAACGATGTACATCGATCAGGCGTACTGGCGCGATAACTTCAGCGACTGGTACACCTCGGGCCGGCCGTTTCGCGAGCTGGACGCCATCGTGGGCAATCCATCGCCAACATTCCAGGAGTGGTTGGCACATCCCCGGCTGGACGAATACTGGGACGCCTATCTGCCGACCGCGGAACAGTTCGCCCGAATCGACCTGCCAATCCTGACCATCACGGGCTGTTATGACGTAAATCAACTTGGCGCGCTCCACCACTATCGCGAGCATCTGCGCAATGCGTCGCCGGAAGCCGCCGCTCGTCACTATCTCATCGTCGGCCCTTGGGATCATACCGGCATTCTGTTGCCGAAGATCGAGTTCGGGGGCGTGAAATTTGGCCCCGCTGCCGTGCTCGACATGATGAAGTTGAACGTCGACTGGTATGACTGGACGCTGCGTGCCGGGCCGAAGCCCGATTTCCTCAAGAACAATGTCGCGTACTACGTGATGGGCGCCGATGAGTGGCGTTATGCGAAGACACTGGATGAGGTCACCGCATACAGCAGAGTGTTCTATCTAGACTCCTCGGGCAAGGCTGCTCACGCCGGCAGCCGGGGAACCCTCGGAGAACGGCCTGCAGCGGGCGCACCGGATTCGTATGTTTACGATCCTCGGGATACCCGTGCCGCGGCGGTGGAGTCTCGTCACCAGTACTCGACCGCCATGCTGCCGATCGTGCTGCTTCGTCCGATCTTTCCGGCGGATAGTCTGGTCGATCAGAGTCTGGTCGATGCCAACGACGGCCGCGTGCTGGTGTACGAAAGCGCCGAGCTTCCGGCCGACGCCGAGATCAGTGGCTTTTTCAAGCTCTCGGCGTGGCTGTCGATCGATCAGCCCGACACCGATTTCCTGGCCGCCGTTTATGAGCTCACAGCGGACGGCGGCAGCATCCTGCTCACATCCGATGTCATGCGTGCGCGTCATCGCGAAAGCTTGCGCGAGGAGCGCTTGATCGATTCTCCCGCTCCGCTGCTTTACGAATTCAACCGCTTCACATTCGTTTCCAGGAAAATCAAAGGAGGTCATCGCCTGCGGCTCGCGATCGGGCCGATCGATTCGGTGTTCCACCAGAAGAACTACAACAGCGGCATGGTGGTCGCCGAAGAATCCATGGCCGACGCGCGGCCGGTCAAAGTCCGTTTGTACCACGATGAGGCGCATCCGAGCGCTCTCGAGGTTCCTTTCGGAAGGGCGACCTAGCCGCCATTCAAATCGTTCCCTCTATCCACAAATTCGACTTCAAAAGGTGGGGAAAGTATATGCGCACCGTCACAGCAAGCGCCGGGGTTGCCATTGTCGTTTTCACTGTCGCAGCGGAGGGAGCTCCTCCAGTCGAGCAGGCAGCCTCCGAAATCGCATCCAGAATGGAGAACATCGTCGTCACCGCTCGCAAGCGCACCGAGAGCCTTCAGGACGTGCCGGTGAGCATCGCGGTCGTCACCGTCGATGACATCGATCGTCGCGGGTTGGTTAGTGCCGAAGATTACTTGCGAGGCATGCCGGGGGTGAATCAGTCCCGCGATCATGCTGGCCAGAGCATCGTGATTCGCGGCATCGAATCGCAGCCCGGTTATCAGAACTGGTATTCAGGCACCACGGTGGCTACATATTTCGGAGAGACGCCGACGACCAATTCCGCCGGCTTGTCCGGCGGCACCAACATCGATCTGAAGCTGGTCGACATCGAGCGCGTCGAAGTGTTGCGTGGTCCGCAAGGCACGGCCATCGGCAGCTCATCCCTGGGCGGCGCGGTACGCACCATTCCGATCGCCCCGAAGCTGGATCGATTCGAAGGCGAGGTGGCGGCGGGCTATTCGTCGACTTCCGGATACGGTGGAAGCAACTACAGGATGCAAGGCGTAGCGAACATTCCGCTGATCGCCGACAAGCTGGCGATCCGTGCCGTCGCCTATCGATTCGATGACAGCGGCATCTATCGCAATCGCGCCGGTTCGAGTCCGGAGTTTCGCGCGAGACTGGTGGAGCCGTTGGCTGCGCAGGATTTCGCCAACGATCGTGACGACGTTGGTCAGCAGTCCGCGGTGGGCGGCCGGCTCGCTGCCGCGTTTCAGGCGACCGAGGATTTGCGCTTCTCGCTCAGCTATATCACTCAGCGCACCGAGACCGATGGCTATGCGATGGCCACCAGCGGCACCTTCGAGCAAACCATGCTGGATGTCGCAACCGAGAATGTGCATCGAGGCCAGCGCGGCGGCTACTCGGACACCGATATCGACATCGTCAACGCCGTGATGGACTACGACATGGGCTGGGCGAACCTGGTGGGCACCTATTCGTATCTCAAGGGCGGGTCGGTGAATGCATCGAGCTTCAGCTGGATGCTGCCTTGGGCGTTGTCGGAGAAGGGTACCAGCGAACAACGCGAGCACGTCGGTGAGGTCCGGCTGGTGACTGACTGGGACGGACCGTGGAATCTGCTCGCCGGCGTGTATCTGGAGAAGTTGAAAGACACCTATTCCGACATCGACTACTGGGCGGCCGATCCAGCAACCAACATCTTCGCCCCCGGACAGAGCTACGCGGGTGGCATCGTCGCCGACAATCGCGAGTTGAAGCAGCGGGCTGTGTTCGGCGAAGTGTCCTGGGAACTCGTGTCAAAGCTGACGTTGACCGGCGGCGCACGAGCGTATCGCTACGACCGCACAGGATATGTCATCACCGAGGGGTTGTTCGGCGACGCCGAGACTTCGGTCGATGCCGATGCTTCGGGAACGAGCTACCGTGGCAATCTGAGTTACAAGCCCAACGACGAGTCGCTGATCTATGGCGGCTATTCGCAGGGTTTCCGGCTTGGAAAACCGCAGACGGGCTTGCCGGCGAATCTGTGCGACCTGAATGCCGACGGCATCGCCGATGGCACGAATGTGAGTATCGCATCCACCAAGCAGGTGAATTCCGATGAGGTGGACGGTTTCGAGTTGGGCGGCAAATTCTCGCTCATGGGTCGACGCCTGGCGATCGACTTCGCGTTGTTTCGTATGGAGTGGGAAGGCATGCCGGTCGCCGTCGTGGCGCCTCCGCCGCCAACCGGCTGTGCACTCGGTTACACCGCCAATGCGGGCGCGGCTCGATCGCAAGGCGCCGAATTGCAGGGGCAGCTGCGGCTCACAGATAAGTTTCGCCTTGATATCGGCGGCGCATACACCGATGCGGAGTTGACGGAAGATGTTCCCTCGGCGGGCTTCGAAACCGGAGCCCGGCTGCCGGGGTCGCCAAAGTACAGTGCCAATCTGGGACTGCAGCAGGAGCTCTCGCTTGGAAACCATCGCGGTTTCGTGCGAGCAGACGCCATCTATGTGGGCTCGATCTATAGCTCCGTCCTGACTCAGAACGAGGGAACGCGTTCGGGCAACTATGTGAAGGTCGATCTCACCACGCGCCTGACGGTACGCAAGTTCGACATCGACCTGTTCGTGCGCAATCTGCTGAACGAGGATGCATTCACATTCCGGTCCAATGAGGATCGTACCGAGTACTACGGATTCCGTCTCCGTCCGAGAACCATAGGGGTGCAGCTTGGCTACAGTTTCTAATCGCTTCGAAGGTCACGCACGCGGCATTCTTGCCGCGTGCGTAGCGATCGTTGGGCTGGGTTTCCCGCTCCTCGCAGCCGCGGACGACCCGCGTGCCGAGATTCTCAAGCTGCAGGCCGGATTCATTGCCGACCTGAACAAGGGGGATTTCGCCAGGATCGCGGCGGCGTATCATGACTCGTACCAGGGGCTGGTCACCGAGGAGGGTTACATGACCCTGGAGATGCGCAAAAACATGTTTCGGACTGCCTTTGCCTCCGACGACCGCGCGTTTGTGACGGTGCTGGAAACGGAGGTCCGACCGCTGGGCGCGACTCACGCCTTGCTCAGCAGTCATATCAAAGTCGACTATACGAAGAGTCCGACCAAGGACTGGTGGTACACGGCGATCTATTTACGCTCCGAGGACTCCTGGAAAATCATTCATGAGCACTAGCGCCGCCCGAATGTCGGGTCCCCTCTATGACGTCGTGCTGCGTAACGGCACCGTGGTGGACGGTACCGGCAAGCTGCGCTTCCGTGCCGATGTCGCGTTGAAAGGCGATCGGATCGCGGCCGTCGGCGCGCTGGCTGAGGCCGGCGCCCGGACGGACCTGGATATCTCAGGGTGCATCGTGGCACCGGGCTTCATCGATGTGCATACCCATGATGACGCCGCGTTGATCGCGCGTCCGACGATGTTGCCGAAGCTCACACAAGGCGTGACCACGGTCATCGGCGGAAATTGCGGCATCAGCGGCGCACCGTACAGCACTGCCGACGATCCACCGGATCTGTTGCGATTGGTATTCAAGTCCAGCGACTTCGTCGCCGCGACCTTCGCGGATTACTTGCAGAAGGTCGAAGCAGCAAGACCGGCGATCAACTGTGCATTTCTGACCGGCCACACCACGTTGCGTATGGAGGTGCTTGGCGACGATCTCGGCAGGGCGGCGACCGATAGCGAGGTCGCCAGGATGCGCGAGTTGCTCACGGAATGCTTGCAACAAGGGTCGATAGGACTATCGACCGGGCTGTTCTATCCTCCCGCGCGCGCAGCGTCCACGCAAGAAGTCATTGAAGTAGCGAAGCTGCTGGGATCGTTTGGTGCGATCTACACGACGCACATGCGCGATGAATCCGACGGCGTAGTGGACAGCTTGGAGGAAACCTTGCTGATCGGTCGGTCGATCGGCGCGCCGGTAATCGTCTCGCATCATAAATGCATGGGGCGACAGAATTTCGGACGCAGTGCCGAGACGTTGTCGTTGTTGAAGAACGCCCGGCAGCATCAACCGGTGGCGTGGGATGTGTATCCCTATACCGCATGCTCGACGGTATTGAACGAGGAGATGGCCGGGCAGGCGTCGCGAACCATGATCACCTGGTGCGACCCGAGGCCGGATTTCTGCGCGCGCGATCTGGATGAGGTTGCCCAGGAGCTGGGCTGCTCGCCATTGGAGGCCGTGTCGAGATTGCAACCGGCCGGCGCCCTATACTTCATGATGGACGAAGCGGATGTCACGCGCATCCTCGTATCGGACGGCGCGATGATCGGTTCCGATGGCCTACCCGAAGACCAGCATCCGCATCCGCGTTTATGGGGCACATTTCCGCGCGTATTGGGCAGATACGTGCGTGAGCGTAAGGTGTTGACTATCGAAGACGCGGTACATCGCATGACCGGTCTCCCGGCGCAGCAGTTTCGCTTGCGTGATCGCGGCCTCGTGGCAGTCGGTCAGTACGCTGATCTCTGTGTGTTCGACCCCGAGAAGGTGCTCGATACAGCGACGTTCGAGCAGCCGATGCAGGCTGCCGTCGGCATCGAGTACGTTATTGTGAATGGCCAGATGGCCTTGGCACGAGGTAAACCAACCCAGGCTCGCGAGGGCCGGATCTTGCGGCGGGAGACGCCCTGAGCGAGCTTTTTCGTCGAGCTCAGAACGAATGCAACCACCATGGGTGAGGTGGTCCGGCGCAACCTGCTGTACGACTTTCCGATGGTCTATCGCGACGAGACAGATGGGAGGAAGTTTCGTCAGCGTCAGTACCAGTGCTTCGATCGGCCGTTTCGGCAGACCTTGCCGAAGATGCAGTCACTCGCGGCGGTATGTCGCGGTTCAAAGGCGATATCCACGCGCCGAGCGTGTGTCCGCCATCGACGACCAGATCCTGGCCGGTCATGTAATCGGACGCCTTGGACGCCAGGAATACGATGGGTCCGTGCAGATCCTCTGGTCTCTGCACATATCCCAATGGAACGAACTGTCGCAGCCGCTCGCAGTCCTCCGGCGTGCGCGACTTGCCGAGTACCGCGGCGAGGTAGCCGGGGCTGATGCTGTTCACATTGATGTTGAAGCGCCCCCATTGTGCCGCCAGTGATCGTGTGAGGTGTACGACGGCTGCTTTGGATGCGTCGTAGGAACCGTTGCTGCAGGCGACGGTACCGGCGATCGAGGCGATGTTGATGATTTTGCCTTCGACAGGTGTCTGTTTGATCATCTGTTGCATCTGGGCCTGGGCGCACAACCACGTGCCGGTGAGGTTTACTCCGATTACACGGTCCCACGCGTCTTTGGATTGATTGGAGTCATCGCCGGCGGCATAAGCGCCCGCGCTGTTCACGGCAATGTCGAGACGACCAAAGCGTTTCACGACGGTCCGCATCATCGCTGCGACCTGCTCGGGATCGGCCACGTCACAGCGAACGAAGATCGACTGACGTCCCAATGCGCGAATTTCGTCCATGGTCTCGGCGCCAGTGTCCTCATGACGACCGGTGATCGCCACATCCGCGCCCGCCTTGGCCAGCGCGAGCGCACCGGCACGACCTATGCCTTGGGTGCCGCCGGTGACCAGCGCCTTCCTGCCGGTAAGATCAAATAGCGTTCGATCTTGCATCACGACCTCGCGCCCGCAGGTCAGGAAGCGTGGAGTCGACGCTGCCCCTCCACTCCTGCAAGTCATTGTCCCGGTTCAGCATGCTCTGCACGCAAGTGCCGAGCAGCGCATCGTCGAGCACCGGCGCATGAATGCCGGCGCGTTCGAGCTGGTACTGAGTCTGTGAGCAATCGAAGCGTATGTTCGGGTTCTGGATGCGTTGCTGAAACCGATTGAACGACGCTTCATCCATGGCGAACGCATATTCGATCAGTGGCACCGCCGGCAAGGAATGACCCTTCTGATGGAGCTGCTTGAGCCGGCCGATCCATTCGTACATTGGCAGTAGCTCGAGCTCGGTGCCGAGAGCTTCATTGCAACGCTCGAACACTCCTTCGTTCATCTGGGTGGGTGCGGAGATGTGAAATACACCCTGACCCACGGGATGTGTGCCCGCCAGATGAACGATCGCGCGCGCCACATAGTCCGCCGGCGTAGGAGGCATCTCGTAACGATAGTTCTCGATGCCGTAACCCGAGAGCAGACAACTCTTGATGATGCGATAGCCTCGTTGCAGCTCGTCGTATCGACCTTGCTGCGTATCGGCCCATACCAAGCCGATGCGGAATAGGTTGCAGGGAATGCCGCGCTCGCTGGCAGTCAGGAGCAGCTTTTCGGCCACCCACTTGCTGGCGACGTAGCCGCCGGAAGCGGGATGTTGCTCCTGATCAATGGAGTCCGTTTCCCGAACGACACGCGTCGGGCCGCTCGCCGGCGCGGCGAACACGCCCAGGGTCGAGATGTAGTTGAACTGCTTAGGTCTTTGCGTGGTCGCGAATCTCAACAATTCGCGTGTGGCTTCCACGTTGGCGAGCTTCGCCATTGAGTACGTTTCGAGGTGGTTCATGCTGCTGCCACAGTGATAGATCGCATCGACCCGCTGCACCAGTGTGTCGTAGACCCCCTCGTCGATGCCAAGGCGCGGCAATCGCAGGTCGCCGGCGACCGCCACGATTCGGGCCTCGTAGTCCTTCCGCCAGAGATCCCAGTGCATAAGCGTCCGGCGCAGCTTCGAGGCCGCCTGACTCTGCGACGGTGCGCGAATCGCGCAGTAGATCGTCGCATTGGTATCCTCGAGCAGCTGCGCCAGCAGGAAACGTCCCACGAAACCGGTGGCGCCAGTGAGCAGCACTGCCTTTGCCGGTGTCTGCGGTGCTTCGGGTAGTGGTTGAATCTGCTGATCCAACGTCGCCTCGATCGCGAGGTTGACGAACTGCTCCGCGACCGCGCCGTGACGAATCCGTGCGGCCAGTTCTTGCACCGTGGGGCTCTTGTAGACATCGGTCACGGCTAGAGAACAGCCCAGCGCCTGCTCGATCTGGAAAAGCGCCTTGAGCACCAACAGCGAATGACCGCCCAGATTGAAAAAGCTGTCCTGCCGGCCGATCCGTTCTGCGCCGAGCAGATCACGCCAGATGCCGGCAATTGCAAGCTCGACAGCGCCTTGCGGCGGCTCGAACTGGATCGTGGCAAAGGCTTCGGCGTCGGGTGGCGGCAGTGCGCGACGATTCAGTTTGCCGCTCGGCGTGACGGGAAACGTGTCGAGAACCACGAAAGCTCTCGGCACCATGTGATCGGGAAGTGCGCCTTGCAAATGCGCACGCAGTTCTTCGATCCCTGGGCTTTGATCACGTGGCGTAACGTAGGCCACGAGGCGCTTGTCACCGGGGGAGTCCTCGCGCACGATAACGGCGGCCTCTCGTACTTTAAAATGTTTCGCCAGCTGCGCTTCGATCTCGCCCAGTTCGATGCGATAGCCGCGAATCTTTACTTGGTCGTCGTTTCTACCCAGGTACTCGATCGAGCCGTCTGCGCGCCAGCGGCCCAGGTCGCCGGTCTTGTACAAACGTGCGTGCGGTTGCGAGCTGAACGGATCCGCGACGAATCGCAGCGAGGTGAGATCGGGTCGGTGCAAATAACCGCGAGCGAGGTTGGCGCCGCCGATATAGATCTCGGCGGAAACGCCGATCGCGACCGGTCGGCGCTGCTCGTCGAGGATATAAATCTGTGTATTGGCGATCGGCTGGCCGATCGTCGGCAGAGTGAACCATTGCGCCGGATCCCCCTTCAGGGTCAGTGCAGTAACGACATGAGTCTCAGTCGGGCCGTAATGGTTGTGTAGTCTGCAATGTCGCAAATTCTGAAAGAGCTCGACGATCTGCGAAGTGATGCGAAGCTGTTCGCCTGCGGTGACCACGTCCTTCAGAGCCGGCAAAGCAATGTTCGCCGCCGGGAAAAATTCCGCCAGGCTCTGCAGCATCAGAGGAGGAACGAACAATCGTTCGACGCGTTGCTGGCCCAGCAGGCCGAGTAGGGCGCGCGCGTCCCGTCGTGTTGCTTCGTCCAGCAGTACCAGCGTGCAGCCGGTACAGAGCGTGGAAAACACTTCTTGGAATGCAACGTCAAAGCTCAGCGCCGCGAATTGCAACACTCGCTGGCCGCTGGCAAAGGTCTCGCGGCTCCACTCGATCAGATTGACCATAGCCCGATGCGCCATGGCTGTGCCCTTCGGCAGGCCGGTGGAGCCCGAGGTATAGATCACATACAGCAGATTGGTCGATGCGAGTCCGATAGCTGCGGGCATGACATTGTGATCCGGAAGATGCGAGATCTCCTCGAGCAGCGTGTCCAGGCACACGGTCTCGGCTCGTGACTTCGGCAGCGACTCGATCAATGATTGTTGAGTGAGCACGACGCGGGGAGCTGCGTCGCTCAACATGTAGTCCAGCCGCTCGCCGGGATAGTTCGGATCAAGTGGCATGTAGGCCGCGCCGGCTTTGAGGATGGCGAGCAAGGCTACGACCATCTCGACGCTGCGTTCGCAGCAGATGCCGACCAGCTCGTCGGGTCCGATGCCTTTGCTCCGCAGGTGCCGGGCTAAACGGTTTGCTTGGCTGTTGAGAGCGCCGTAACTGATCGTGCGCTCTGCGTGCACGACGGCTGCGGTTTCGGGTGCGATCCGCACCTGCTCTTCGAACAGCTCGTGGATCAGCTTGCCGTGGGAATACGGGCTGCGTGTTGCGTTGAAGGCCTCCACTACCTGGCGGCGCGTTCCCACAGACAAGATCGTCAGATCGCCGATTCGATTGGCGTCTCCATGGACGATGCCTTCGAGCAGCTTCGTGAACGATTCGATCCAACGCTCGATGGTGGGACGATCGAAGAGATCGGTGTCGTAGTTGACGACCCCCACCAGCCGACTGCCCTGCTGCTCGAGGAACAGCAGTACGTCGAACTTGGAAGTTTCCAGCACGATGTCGTCTTGCGTGACCGAAAGTCCGCTGAAATCGAGCGAGCATTCGGGCGTATTCTGCAGCACCAGCATCGCCTGAAAGATAGGATGACGGTTGAGGCTGCGTTGCGGCTTGAGCGCTTCGACGATCTGCTCGAACGGCACGTCCTGATGGTCGTAGGCGCCCAAGGTGACGTTCTTCACCTGTTCCAGGAACGCGGACACCGGCGCGTCGTCGGCGACGCTGACTCTCAGTGCCAGTGTGTTGACGAAGAAGCCGATAAGCCCTTCGAGCTCGGCGCGACGCCGGTTGGCGACCGGCGTGCCGATCACGATGTCGTCCTGGCCGCTCAGCTTCGACAAGAGCACAGCCCACGCCGCATAGAGCATCATGAATGGAGTCATGCCATGACGTTGGGCGAACGAGCGAAGCTCCGCGGTGAGTCGCGGGTCCAACGCCACCTTCGCTGTCTGCCCGCGATAGCCTTGAACGACGGGTCGTGCGCGATCGGTTGGAAGCTCCAGTGCAGGCGGAGCGCCCTGCAAGTGAGACTTCCAATAGGCGAGCTGCCGCTCCATGAACGTGCCGAACAGGCGTCGGCGTTGCCAATGAGCGTAGTCGGCATACTGGATCGGCAGAGGATGCAGCGGGTCGGCATGCCCCGCATGAAAGGTGCTATAGAGCTCCGATAGCTCGCGTAACAGTACCCCCAGCGACCAGCCATCCGACACGATGTGATGCATCGTGATGAGTAACAAGTGGTCTTCCGCGCCGGTGCAAATCAGTCGGCCGCGGATCAGCGGACCGGTGCGCAGGTCGAATCGCTCTCCGGCCTCTTCGGTCTTGTGTTCCAATACGCAAGCCTCGAGTTGCGTGGGCGGCATGTTGCTGAGATCGACTTGTCTCAGGTGAAAACGACCGGTCGCGACGATTTCCTGTTTGGGATCGCCCTTGACGCTGACGAATACTGTGCGCAGCGCCTCGTGCCGCTGCACGATCCTGTCGAGAGCGCGGTGCAAAGCCGTCAGGTCGAGATCGCCGTGCAATCTGAGTGCGACGGGAATGTTATAGGCCGCACCTCCTTCTCCCAACTGATCGATGAACCACAAACGTTGTTGCGCCCACGAAGTCGCGGTGCGAACCGCCTCCGGACCCTGGATGCGCGGGCAGGGCCTGATGGCCTGCACTGCCGCGGCCTTCTGCTGCAGCAAGAGGTCCAGCAACTTCGCTTTGTCTCCCGACAGCGCGTCGGCGCGGGCCGGATGTACACCTGTTTCCTTGGTCATGGTTACCCCGTCGAGAATCTGGACAACAATTCCTGCACTTCGCTTTCCGGCATCTGTGTGACTTTTCGGATGAGCGACTCAGTGTCGTCCTCGCCGTTGGCAGCGTCTGCCGGTTGCGAGCCGAGAGCCTGTGCCCTGGCGGCCAGGTTCTGCAGCACCGGATGCTCGAACAGCAAGCGAATCGGCATTTCGATCGCCAGTGCAGACTCGACCCGAGTGGCGACTTGCATCGCCAGCAGCGAATGTCCACCTAGGTTGAAGAAGTTGTCGTCGCGTCCCACGCGATTGAGTTGCAGCAACTCCTGCCAGATGCCCGCAATCGTCTCCTCGAAGACGCCTTGCGGCGGCTCGTACTGCGAGCTGATGTAGGCGCTCTCGTCGGGTGCGGGCAGCGTGCGCCTGTTGAGTTTGCCGCTCGGCGTCATCGGCATGCTTTGCAAAACCACGAATGCGCCGGGCATCATGTACTCAGGCAATGCATCTTTCAGTTGCGCTCGCAGGCTTTCCACGCTCGGTTCGGTGTCGTGCTGAGGTGTCACATACGCAACGAGCCGTTTGTCACCCGGTGCATCTTCGCGCACGATCACCGCGACTTCTTTCACCTGCTCATGAAGTGCCAGGCGCGCTTCGATTTCGCCCAGTTCGATCCGGAAGCCGCGGACCTTGACCTGATCGTCGTTGCGGCCCAGATACTCGATGCTGCCATCGGCTAGCCAACGCCCCAGATCGCCGGTTTTGTACAGCCGCGCACCGACATCGTTGCCGAATGGATCGCGGATGAACCGGGCGGCAGTCAGCTCTGGTCGATGCAAGTAGCCGCGCGCGAGATTGGCGCCGCCGATATAGATCTCGCCCGAGACACCGAAGGGAACGGGCTGGAGTTGCGCATCCAGGATCAATATCTTGCAGTTGAGGATCGGTGCGCCGATGGTCGGCAGTGTCGGCCACTGCTCCGGGTTGCCTTTCAGGGTCGACGCCGTGACTACATGTGTTTCAGTCGGGCCGTAGTGGTTGTGCAGCCGGCAGTCCGTCAGTTGCTTGAAGAAGCTGATGATCTGCTCACTGATTCGCAGCTGCTCTCCCGCGGTGACGACATCCCTTAGACAATTGAGCGTGGTACGTGCGCCCGTGAACGACTCCGCCAGGTTCTGCAGCATCATTGGCGGCACGAACAACCGTTCGATGGATTCTGTTCCAATCAGCTTCAGCAGCGCACGCGGGTCTTTGCGCACCCAGTCCTCTAGCAACACCAGAGTGCCGCCGGCGGCGAGGGTTGTGAATATCTCCTGGAATGCCACATCGAAACTCAACGGCGCGAATTGCAGCACTCTCGGATGGTCGCGATCACCGAACTCGCTACGATGCCATTCGATGAGGTTGGTCATCGAGCCATGAGGCATCGCCGTGCCCTTGGGCTGTCCGGTGGAGCCCGATGTGTAGATCACATACAGCAGATTTTCCGGCGTCGCGCCGACTTCGTCGGCGGTGAGCGGGCCAGCGCTGTATCGGTCGAGAGCGCCGTTGTCACGCAGGGAGTCCAACGCGACGAGTGTCGTCGGCGGGTTCGGCAGCGAGGCGACCAAGCGATGCTGAGTCAGCACCGCCTTGGGCTTCGCATCGGCGAGCATGTAGCCGATCCGCTCGGGTGGATAGCTCGGATCCAGCGGCAGATAGCCGGCGCCTGCCTTGAGGATGCCGAGCAGCCCAACGATCATGTCGACACCGCGCTCCATGCAGATGCCCACGGCGTCATCGGCGTCGATGCCTTGCTGTCGCAGATGGCGAGCCAATCGATTTGTGAGCTGATCCAGCTCCGCGTAGGTCAGCGAGTGATCGCCATGCTTGACCGCGAGCGCGGTGGGCGTGCGTGCGGCCTGCTTTTCGAACATACGATGCACCAGCTCGTCTTTCGGGAAGAAGCCGGCCGTCGCATTGAACAGCTCCGTGACTTCGCGAATCTCGTCCCGTGGAATCACGGTTAGAGCCAGCGCGCTATGATGCGGAGTCTGCTCCAGACAATCGACCAGCGACTCCAACGATGTCCGCAGGTAGGTGGTCATGCGACGAGCATCGATGTGGTGGTCGGTGAGCGCGGTCAGCCCATAACCTTCACCGAAGTCATCCACCGACATGGTGATGGGATAGTTGGTTCGCTCCTGCAGAGCGAGCATCCGAACGCCATCGGCTGCCGACCATTGAGCCTCGAGCTGGGAAACGCTGTGGCGGTAGTTGAACAGCGTCGTGAACAGGGGCGCGGAGCCATCGATGCCGCTGCAGCGTTGTGCCACAGCCAATGATGACTGCTCGTGGCTCACCAGCTCCGCCAGCCCACGATGCGTGCGCTCGATGAGTTGCTGAGCAGAGACATCGTGAAGCCGCAGCCGCAGTGGCAGTGTGTTGATGAACACGCCCAAGATGCGTTGAGCGCCAGCGCTGCCTTGCAGACGTCCCAGCAGGAGGCTGCCAAATACCACATCGTTACGGCCGCTGGTGTGCGCTACGACCAGACTCCATGCAGCGTGAAACAGTGTCGCGGTGCTCACGCCCAGCTTCCGCGCTTGCGCGCGCAGGCGCTTGGCCAGGAGTGCATCGAGCTGTTCAGACGCTTCATTGACGTTGGCTCCATCGCGATGGACATCGAGCAGTCCAAATGGCGCGGTCGGCTCATCGACGTCCGCGAGCGTGCGGGTGAAGAATGTCTCGGAATCGTGAGCCCGTGAGTGGGCGAGGGATTGCGCGACGTGATTTCGGTACGGTGCGGGTTGTGGCAGCTCGAGCTGCGTTCCTTGCAAGTGAGCCACGACCTCGGCGGCAATGATCTCCAGCGTCGTATGGTCGATGGCAATGTGGTGGAACTGCAGCAGCGTGAAGCACTGCTTGGTGCTAGGGTCGATCACGGCATCGAGCTTGATTGGCGGCGCCTGTCGAATATCGATGTGTTGCCGCTCCGGCTGCATCCAGTCGTGAACTTGCATGGCGATCGGCCGGCTTGCATCGACCGCGAGCTTGCCAACTGACAGGCGTGCTTGCCGGTGCACGACTTGCACCGGTCTCGGCAAACCCTCCCAAAGAATCGCCGTGCGCAGGATGTCGTGCCTGTCGATCACCGATTGTAGTGCGGCGACCAGAGCATCGAGCCGCTCAGGCGAGCCCACCGACAGTGCGACGGATAGGACATACGTGTCGCCGCTGAGTGGATCGAGGCGATGATGGAACAGAATTCCTTCCTGCAAGGGCACTAGCGGATAGATGTCCTGGATGTTGGCGGTGCCGCCGGGAACGGCACGTGCGATGCGCTCGATATCGGTCGCGCTCAAGCGAATCAGCGGCAGCATCTCGGGCGTGATCGCCTCGGTGCTCGGCAAGATCTTGTTTGGCGGCACTGTGAACTGCTCTGCCGTGCCGCGTTTCAGTACCTGTGCCAGATCCGACAACGTCGGGTTGTCGAACACCCATCGCACTTCGGTTGTCAGACCGGCGCGACGGAGCCGATCCATCATTTGCACGATGAGCAACGAGTGGCCGCCCAGCTCGAAGAAATGATCGCGCCGACCGACACGTTCGACACCGAGCAGCGACTGCCAGAGCTCCGCCAGTGTCTCCTCGATTTCACCCCGAGGCGCCTCGTACTGCCGGCTCGAATAGGCGTTTGCATCTGGGGCGGGTAGCGCGGCACGATTCAGCTTTCCGTTTGGTGTGAGCGGTACACGTTCGAGAGTGACGAATGCGCTCGGCACCATGTGTTCGGGCAGCGCACACTTCACGTGCTCGCGTAGCTCTTCAGCTGTTGGGGTCGAGCTCACGTCTCTAGGGACGACATACGCCACCAGGCGCTTCTCGCCCGGCACATCTTCGCGCGCCAGTACGACAGCTGCAGATACCGAAGGGTGACCCGTCAGCCGCGTCTCGATCTCGCCCAGCTCGATGCGGAAGCCGCGGATCTTCACCTGATGATCGTTGCGGCCGAGATATTCGATCGAACCGTCTTCATGCCAGCGACCGAGGTCGCCGGTCTTGTACATGCGAGCGTTCGGATCTGCGCTGAATGGGTCGCGCAGGAACCGTTGCGCGGTAAGGTCCGGCCGATTCAAGTAGCCACGCGCTACACCGTCGCCACCAATGAATATCTCGCCGACCGCGCCGAAGGGAACGAGCTGCCCGAGCGCATCGAGAATATAAATCTGGGTGTTGGCGACCGGATGACCGATCGTGCGATTGAAGCCCGTCTGCCGTGGCATCGACACCCACGTCGAGTACGTGGTGGTCTCCGAAGGCCCATACAAGTTGCAAACGTAGTCGACCGAGCTGTTCGCGAAAATGCGGTCGACCAGCTCGCCAGGCAATGCTTCGCCGGCCAGATTCACTACCCGGGTGGTCGCGGGAACGCGGCCGGAGTCGAGAATCCCCTTGATCGCTGAGGGCACAGTGTTGATGAGCGTGACGTCCGCAGGTTCGTTGACCAGCGCCAGCGCATTCTGAACGATGCGCAGCGTGCCGCCGCAACTCAGAGGTACGAAGCATTCATAAACCGACAGATCGAAGTTCAAAGACGTCGATTGCAGAGTAAGCTCGAATACTTCGGCGGGCATTGCCGCCTGCGCCCAACAGATCATGTTGACTGCGCTGCGGTGCTCGATGGCGACGCCTTTGGGTTGCCCGGTGGAGCCGGAGGTATAAATCACGTAAGCCAGATTGCGGCTGCTCGGAGCATGCTCATCGCGAGCTACAGGCAGTGACGAGTAACTGGCGATCTCATCCCATTGTGCATCCAGCGCGACCGATTCCGTTCCCGCTGGCAATCGTTCTCGTAAGTGGGATTGAGTGAGGACCATTACCGGCCGGGTATCCGAGAGCATGAATGCGAGACGATGCTCGGGATAGTTCGGGTCGAGCGGCACGTAGGCTCCGCCGGATTTCAGAATGCCCAACATGCCGACCAGCATCTCGACACCACGCTCGACGCACAGACCCACGAATCGTTCGGGGCCGACCCCTCGCTCACGCAAGAAGCGCGCAAGCTGGTCCGCCTGGCCGTTCAGCTGGCGATAAGTCAGATATCGATCGCCGCCGCTTACCGCAACGGCGTGCGGCGTGCATTCGACCTGCTCTTCGAACAGCTGGTGAATCAGCTTGCGTTGCGGGTAGCTGGTCCGAGAGGCGTTGAACGTTTCCAGCAGCTGTTTGCGCTCCTGCGCCGGCAGGATCTGCAGCTGCAGCGCCGGCGTTCCCGGATTGCGCTCCAATGCGGTCACGAGTGAGCTCAATGCGGTGAGCAGATAATCGGCCATCCGGGCCGGGTCGATGCGGCGTTCGGTCTGGGCGGTGAGCGAGAAGCCCTCGCCGAGATCATCGACGATCATCGTGATGGGGTAGTTGGTCCAGGCCTCGCCGGTGGCGAGCACCTTGATGCCGTCCTCATCATTGCCGGCGGACGATGCGGTGTGTCGATAGTTCAGCAGCGCAGTGAACAGCGGCGTGACGCCAGACAGGCCACTGCAGTGCTGAGCAACCGTCAGCGGAGTGTTTGCATGCTCCAGCAGCACTGACAGTTCACGATCTGTCTGCTCCACCAGCTGCGCGGCCGTCAGTCCATCCAGTTGCAGACGCAGTGGCAACGTGTTGACCGACAGACCCAGCAGACGCTGCGTTGGCGATCTGCGTCCACGTGCTGCCGACAGCACGGTGCCAAATACGGGATCACTGCGTCCGCTCGTGGCAGCAACCACTAGTGCCCATGCCGAATGAAACAGCCGGGCCGGACTGATTCTCGAGCGTCGCGCCTGGTCGCGCACTCGGCGAGCCAGGATGGCATCCGCGGTAGTCACGTATTCTTCGAGCTGGCTGCCGTCGCCGTGAACATCGAGCAATCCGAACGGCGCGGTCGGTTCGCTCACGTCTCTCAACTTTTCTCGGAAGAATGTCTCGGCATCGTGATTGCCCGGATCGGACAGGGCGCGGGTCATGTGGTCGCGATAGGCCGCGGGCGACGCGAGCGAATGTTGTTCGCCGCGAGCATGGAGCAGAACTTCGGAGGCGATGTCGTTGAGTGACTGGTAGTCGCAGACAAGGTGGTGAACTTGCAGCAAGGCGTAGCAGGTGCCGGTGCCAGCGCCGCTGAAAATCTGCAGCCGCATGAGGGGCGCACGACGAAGATCGAGCGGTTGATCATGGCCCGGTCGCATCCCTTGTTTCAGCCGTGTCATTGGATCGTCGGTCGGCCTCAGAGCCACATGCTGAATCGGCAATGTGACTTTTCGTTGCACGACTTGTATCGGGCGTGGCAATCCCTCCCACAACACCGCGATGCGCAAGGCATCGTGACGCTCGATGACTCTGTGCAACGACTCGATCAGCACATCGCTGTCGCTGCGAGACCGAAGCTCGAACAGGATCGACAGCACATAGGAATCGCTGTCGTCATTGGTCAGCCGATGAAACAGCATCCCCTCCTGGAGCGGCGATAAAGGGTAGACGCCCTGTACGTTGCTCATGCCGCCGGGCAGGCAGCGGCCGATCGTCTCGATCTGTTCCGAGTCGAGGTCGATCGGGGTTGAGGGGAAGCGAGTCTCGGGGCGGTCGGCGGGTTGCACGGACCGAGCGTCCTGTCCGGTGTTCTGGCGAATCTCATCGTTCATCTCGATACCTTCCATTGAAGAAACATTGCCTACGACTCTGCCGGTCCCTGGGCGTAGGGGTCGAATCGAAAGGACTCACTGCCCGCCGGGCGGGCAGGCGCGCGAGTATCGGAGGAAGCAGTGATGCATCAAATCGCGGAGCAGCGAAGCGGCGCGCTTTCGCAGCGGGCAGACACTCATCGGCAGCCGCTCGCCGATTCGTCGGACGGTTCTACGACCGCCACGAAAGGTTCGGATCCCTTTGAAACCGCAAAGATGATTGGCAGAGTGCCTGGCAAGTTTTCGACTTGCCCTGTGAGCATGTGTGGCCATGCCGCTCGGGCAATACAACACAGCGGTTCGTGCCTCATTTACGGTGTCAGACCCCGCAGTGTTGACAAGCGCGACATGCAGTACGAATAAATTGGGCTTGGTCGAAATGAAGGCGCATTGCCGTCGTCGCACATCCACATCGTGCGCGGAATCCAGACCTGACCCGTTCCCCTCCTCTCGCAGTGGGCGTGGCGTTGCTCGCCACGCAGTGCCGGGCACCTCGTTCAGGTGGATTAGGGGGGATTAGCGCAAGGTCTCGTCCCGTCCTGTTATTAGGAGGAGTCCTGGCGCAGTGCCAGAACGCCGCGGATCCATCCGCGTGCAGCCGGCTCAGGCTGCTCAGCGCCTGAAGAGCTGCAAATGCAATCGACGACATATAAACGGTACTTGTTGATCCTGCTCACAGTCATTCTGGCATTCAACTTCGTGGACCGGCTCGCTCTGGGCATCGTGCTCCAGGACATCAAGCTCGAGTTGAGCTTGAGCGATACCCAGCTGGGCTTTCTGAGCGGCTTCGCCTTCGCGCTGTTCTACGCCGTGATGGGCATTCCGATCGCCGCCTGGGCTGACCGCGGCAATCGCGTCACGATCATTAGCTTTACCGCGGCGCTGTGGAGCGTATTCGTCGCGATGTGCGGGGCGGCGACGAGCTTCTTGCAACTGCTGCTGGTGCGGGTCGGTGTTGGTGTCGGCGAGGCAGGCTGCATCCCACCCGCGCATTCGTTGATCGCCGATAACTTCTCGCGGGAGGAGCGACCACGCGCTGCCGCCATCTATGCGTTGGGATCGCCGCTGGCCTTCGTCATCGGCTATGCATTGGCCGGCTGGCTCAATCAATTTTTCGGATGGCGCTGGACGTTCGTCATTCTAGGCACGCCGGGCCTGGTCCTGGCGGTTCTTGCATGGCTCACTTTGAAAGAGCCGAGAGCGATAAGAACCGCGCAGGCTTCCAAGCAAGCGCGTGCGCCGGCCTTGAGCTCCAGGGAAGTTTGGCTGACGCTGGCGAAGATCAGAACCTTTCGTGAGCTGGTGTTCTGCTATTCCATCGTGTTCTTTTTCGGCTATGGCGTCAGTCTCTGGCAGCCGGCGTTCTTCATCCGCAGTTACGATCTGTCGACCGGTGAGGTGGGCACCTGGTTTGCGATCATCTATGGGCTGGGGGGCATCACCGGTACATATCTGGGCGGCGCGCTGGCCACTCGGTTCGCTGCTAACAATGAACGCTTGCAACTGCGCGCCGTGGCGATCGCTAAAGTCGTCGCCGGAACTTTCGGTTGTCTGGCGTATCTGTCGACCAACAAGTATCTGTCATTCAGTCTGCTGGCGTTGGGGGTGCTCGCGGGCGCTTCCATCTATGGGCCGATTCTCGCGACGTTGCAGACGCTGGTGTCGGAGAGGATGCGTGCAATGGCAATCGCGATCGTATATTTCTTCGCCAATCTCATCGGCATGGGGTTGGGTCCGCTGGCGACCGGCATGCTGAGCGACCAGTTCGCAGCGGCGTTCGGTCCGGAGTCGCTGCGATACGCATTGCTGGCGATCTCTCCGGGATTTTTCTGGGCCGCGTGGCACGCATGGCGCGCAAGTAACTCCGTTACGGACGACCTCACCCGCGCCGACGATTATCAACCGAGCTCGCCGGAGCCGGGCGGATCACTGCGTAGCGCCGCGGGTGCTTGAGGTATGAATCAGACAGCTGCCTCGCCGGAGCCCATCCTCGATCCCGATCTGCCGATCGTCGATCCTCATCATCACCTTTGGGTACTGCCGGAGTCATTGCTCGCGGCGATGGATGGTCAGGACAGCATCTCGTCGCGCACGTTGGGTCCGATGTTTCGCAGCAAGCCGCGCTATCTGCTCGATGAATTTCTCGCCGACCTTCGTACTGGACACAACGTCGTAGCGACGGTGTACGTCGATGCGCATACGATGTACCGCTCACGTGGCCCGGAACATTTGAGATCGGTGGGTGAAGTCGAGTTCGTCCGCGGTATCGCCGCAATGGCTGCGAGCGGAATATACGGCGATATCGCCATTGGCTCCGGCATCGTTGGGGGCGTCGATCTGCGTTTGGGCGATGCTGTCGAGGAGGTGCTGGCGGCCCACGTCGAGGCGGGCGGCGGGCGCTATCGAGGTGTGAGAAGTCCGGCCGTCTTCGATGAGGATGACACGATCCTTGGAAAGGGAGTGGGTACGGCGAACGTATTGTCCGCCCCGGATTTCCGCGCTGGCTTCAAGCGTCTGCGGAAGTTCGGTCTTTCCTTCGATGTGTGGCTGTTTGAGCCGCAGCTTCCAGATCTCGTCGCGCTCGCGCGTGAGTGCCCGGAAACTCAGATCGTGCTCGATCACGTGGGTACGCCGATGGGCGTCGGTCGCTATGCCGGCCGCCGGCAAGAGCGTTTCAACGCATGGCGGGAGAACATCGATGCGCTCGCCGGCTGTGGGAACGTGGCAGTGAAGCTCGGTGGCTTGGGTATTCCGTTTGGCGGCTTCGAAAGCTATCTGTCCTCGCCACCTGCGACGTCCGCCAAGCTGGCGGAGCAATGGAAACCTTACATAGAGACTTGTATCGATGCCTTCGGCGTGAACAACTGCATGTTCGAAAGCAACTTTCCGGTCGATTACGCGACCGGCTCCTATGCGGTGCTTTGGAATGCCTTCAAGCGCATCGTCGCGGGTGCGACCTGGGATGAGAAGACCGCCTTGTTCAGTGGCACGGCTCGGCGCGTTTACCGGCTCGATTACTGAAAGGGTCTTGAGGCACCGCCGATGCTCGAGAAAACGATCTACGACGTCATCATCGTCGGTGGCGGACCCGCCGGTTGTGTGCTTGCGAGCAGACTCTCGGAGTGTGCTGACAAGGAAGTGCTGCTGATCGAGGCGGGTCAGGATGCGGCTGCGCCGGAGGCCGAGCATCCGGATCTGCTCGATCCCTTTTGTTTGAGTGCCAGCAACAACCCCGCTTTTCAGTGGCCTCGTCTTGAGGCGGATCTGTATGGTGTGCGCGCCGACGGGCTACAACGCAAGATGACTCCTTACACGCAGGGGTTCAGCGTCGGCGGCGGATCGAACATCAATGGCATGGGCGTCGAGCGTGGTCAGCCAGCAGATTACGATGAGTGGCGCGACCTCGGCGCCGAGGGCTGGGGCTGGCGAGAGGTGCTGCCGTACTTCAAGAAGGTCGAGTGCGATCTGGACTTTCCGATGGCGTCGTCAGTGCACGGTGATCGAGGTCCGATGCCCGTGCGCCGTTTGGCGCGAGCGCGTTGGGCGCCATTTGCCGCTGCGGTCGGCGATGCTCTGGAACGGCGCGGCTATCCATTCATCGCGGACTACACCGGAAGCCATGGCGACGGCTTCAGCGCAGCGACCACGAATGCATTGCCCGAGCGGCGAATGTCCGCAGCGATGGCCTATCTCTCGAAACAAGTTCGCGGCCGCTCGAATCTGACCATTCTCGCGAACACGCGCGTCGACCGATTGAGTCTCGATGGCAGACGGGCGAATGGAGTGTTCATCCATGGCGGCGGCTCCATCGGGCCGATTTCCGGTCGGCTAGTCATTCTGTCGGCGGGCGCGATACAAAGCCCGACGCTGCTCATGCGGTCGGGGATCGGGCCGCGCCAACAACTCGAGAAGCACGGCATTCCGGTGGTGGTGGATCTCCCCGGCGTCGGCGCGAATCTTCAGAATCATCCCTACGTCATGCTCGCTACTTACTTGCCGAAGCAAGCAAGCCAGGCCGCGGGCAATCGTTGGTTCCTGCAAAACTGGTTACGATTCTCGTCGGGTCTCGCCGGCTGCGATCCTCACGACATGCATCTGATGGCCTTCAACAAATGTGCATGGCATACGCTCGGACACCGCGTTGGAGCGATCAGTCTCTCCGTGTTCAAGCCGTACTCGACCGGGCGAGTGGATCTGGCGAGCCGTCAGCCGCTCGTCGAGCCGAAGATTCGTTTCAACATGTTTGAGGACGGCCGCGATGAGCAGCGGCTCGTCTCTGGACTGAAGTTCGTCCTGGAGTTGCTCGAGGATCCCGGCGTGGCGCGCATGCACCGCGAGTTGTTCTTCCCCGACGGTCGTCTGGTCGCGAGCCTCAACGGAAAAACCACCCGCAATCGTTTGCAGGCCGCGACCATCGCCGGGATTCTCGAACGCCCATGGTTACGTCGGATACTGATTGGGAAATCGACGATCGATCAGCGGCGGCTCATGCATGACGAGGGAGCGCTGCGTGACTTCGTGCGCCAGACCGCTCAAGTTCAGTATCACGTTTGCGGAACCTGTCGGATGGGCAAGGAGGGCGATACGAACGTGGTGGTCGACGCGGCAGGCCGAGTGAAAGGCACGCGCGGACTGCGAATCGTGGATGCGTCGGTTTTTCCCACCATTCCACGAAGCAATCTGCAGTTTCCGGTGCTCATGACGGCTGAGAAGATGGCCGATGCGGTCAAGGCCGCTTGGTCGGCGCGTTCAGGGCGCCCGATCTCGATTGCCGCATCTTGCGGCTGACTTTCAGGGCAGCGGGGCTGACCTGGATTCAAAATCCGGTCTATAAAGAGATGGCGACGCTGCTTGCAGATCTCTCCTCACCTTGAAGCTTGCGTATGCCTAGCCCGATTGACGAGCACAGGATGTCGTAATGGGAAGCGTCTCCGCTCTGCGCGCATGTCACAACATCATGGACGTGCGCGACCTCGCAAAACGCCGGCTACCGCACCCCATCTTCGAGTTCCTGGAGGGCGGATCCGAAACAGAATTCACCCTGCGACGAAATACCGCCGCTTTCGACGATTTCCAGCTGATCGCCAGGTGCCTAGTGAACGTCGAGTCCATCGACACCACCGCTCGCATCCTTGGCCAGAGCACGGCGCTGCCGTTGATCTGCTCGCCGACCGGCGCGTCCAAAGTTTTTCATCCAGAGGGCGAGCTTGCCGTCGCACGTGCCGCTGCCAGAGCCGGCGTGCTCTATGGACTGGCGACGGCGTCGACGTTCTGTTTGGAGGATGTCGCCGCCGTCGGCAGAGGCCCGAAAATGTTCCTGCTATATCCGTACAAAGATCGCTCGATCATGTGGGAGCTCATGGATCGCGCCAGAGCGGCGGGATACTCTTCGCTTTGTCTCATGGTCGATGTGCCCGTCAAGGGCAAACGCGAGCGCGATCTCCGCACTGGCTTCAACATGGCACCGAGTTTTTCTTTGGCGCTGAGCGCCATGCGACGGCCTGCCTGGGCATTCGGACAGCTCTGCGGCGGACCAGTGACGCTTGCAAACTTCTCAAGGGCAGGCGCCGGTGCGATCTCCCAGCTCGACGCCGCGATCACTTGGAAGGATATCGGCGAGATCGTGCATCGATGGGCCGGTCCGTTCGCGTTCAAGGGAATCATGTCGGCGGAAGATGCGATCCGAGCAGCCGACGCCGGGGCTACTGCCATTTTCGTTTCCAACCATGGCGGACGACAATTGGATGGAGCGGCCGCACCGTTAGATGTGTTGCCCGAGATCGTCGCTGCGGTGGGACGCAGAATCGAAGTGATACTCGACGGAGGCATTCGCCGAGGCGTGCATATTTTGAAGGCGTTGGCGCTAGGAGCGACGGCATGCTCCGTGGGCAGACCGTACCTCTATGGACTCAGTGCCGCCGGAGAAGCTGGCGTCCTGCGGACTTTGGAGATACTGAGAGCGGAATTTGAAACAGCGATGAAGCTCGTGGGGTGCCCGGACATCGCGAGCATCGATGCATCAATGATTCGTCGGCTCGGCGCGCATTCGACCGAGCAAGCCGATGTGGAATCGCCCCATCACAATCGCCTTCGAGCGCGCAGTCTCTGAAGCTCGTTCGAGTACATCGGGCTGCTCAGTAGCTCGGCCATGGAGACGCGACCGGCGGGCAAGCTATCGTCACGTGAAAATGAGGCGAGGAGAGCTTCGCACCGATCGCGCAGAGCGGGCTCGTACTCGGGATGCGACAGTATATAGAGTTTGTTGTTTCGAATCCCTTCGAGCACATGTTTTCCCGCCTCCTCGGGCCCCATGACGGCATCCGGCCCCGTGCTGCCGAGGATCTGGCTCATCCTCTCGAAACAATCGTTCAGTAAAGCCTGTGTTCCCTCGGTCGCGGCTCCCGATTGCCGCAGAGTCGTCGGACGGTTGCGTTCGCTCGTGCCCAGATTCGTCCGCACGCCGGCTGGACAGAAAATGGAAACATTGATGTTGGTGGCTTCGAGCTCGGCTCGCAGCGCCTCCATCATTCCGACCACCGCGAATTTGCTGGCGGAATACGCGCCCCACAACGGACCTGCGACCAGGCCTCCGAGCATGGATGCTGTCGCGACGATATGTCCACCTTCGCCGTGCGCTTTGATGTGCGGCAGAAATGCACGAACGCCGTTGAATACGCCGGTGGCGTTGACCTTCATGCACCACTCCCAGTCGTCCAGGCTCGACTGGCTCAGCGGCAGCATGAGTGCGATGCCGGCGTTGTTGATCAACACGTGAACCTTCCCGAAGACATCCACGGTTTCGGCGGCGGCGCTCAACATCGCGGCGTGATCTGTTACATCCACACGGATCGCATGAAGGCGTTCGCTGGGAGCCCGTAGGTATTCTCTTGCTTGGGCGAGATGCGATTGACTCCGATAAGTTATGGTCACACTCATACCGGCATTCAGGAGTGCCTGCGTTATGCCAAGCCCGATGCCGCTGTCGCCGCCCGTAACAAATGCCACCCGCCCCGCCACGTCGCTCACTGGATCCCTCCTGGATGCCTCTTTCCGCGACATGAACACTGGCGGTCGCGGTCGGCAACTCAACCGAACGTAGTTCAGATTGGTAGCAGGCGCACTGCTTGCTCCGATCGGCTCTTTCGGCAAGTGCCGAGAGCACGGTGTTTCGCGCGGATCATCGCAACGATCTGCTCGATAACCGTACTAGCGTCGTGGCATGTCAGTCACTCAAAACTGGAATACTGCCGAGGTACTGGTGACCGCGTCGATACGGCGAGCCAGCGCCCACACGACAAACCATCGAACTCGGCGAAGTGAAGCTTGTTCAGCTCGCGTCGGCCGGGACGAGGCGGATGATGTGATCGGGAGTATCGGGGCCGGGGATTTCCAGCGCCACGTAGAGGTAGCCGTCGGGGCCGGTGATGATGTCGCGGACGCGGCCCTTGCCCT
>Ga0180215_1001464_pt1 | contig 25939 bp, 22 predicted proteins | sample eDN3rd37CBELigBY_FD_128871 | JGI IMG/M metagenome (GOLD analysis project Ga0180215, IMG submission 128871) | Enriched backyard soil microbial communities from Emeryville, California, USA - eDNA 3rd pass 37_C BE-Lig BY (version 2) (version 2) | ecosystem: Environmental > Terrestrial > Soil >...
GGCCACCGCGCTCGCCAACCCATCCAAGGACCGGCTCACATCGATCCACGTGGAGAACACCTCCAACGTCAGCTCCCGGGTGGGGACCACCGCATCGGGATAGGAGCCAGCGGTCCCGTCGTCGAGGACACCATGCACCGTCACCGGCTGAAAATCCGCAACGGCATCATCCGGATCTGCGCTGTACCGCACCACCTGCATCCCCGGCGACTCCCCCGGCTCCACGCGAATCATCCGGATCGGCGAAATCGGTCTTTCGACACGCAGCTCGGCCTCCGCACCGGCACGCACCCTCAGTTCCCCGCGGCGCTCCGGCAACGGCGTCCCCACCCGCCAGAACCACCCCAGCATCACCTCGTCACTTACGGACATCCGGTCCTCCCTTCACACAGCACCCCGATGCAGGAGACACGTACCTCGTCAGGCCGGTCGTGCCGCCAGCAACGCCGGCACCGCGCTGCGCTCGCGTACCCAGCCCGCCACCGTCGGATCGATCCAGGACAACACCTCGAGCAACTCCCCATGCAGACCGGCGACGTCCTGGCCGGTGCTGGCGATCCGCGCACCGTGGATCGGCTCGTGATGAGCAATCCGATTCCGCAGCGTATTGAGGTGATCAAGCCGTCGATAGACATCCTGACGTCGGTTGGGACGCTGATGCGGATACGCATGCCGCACACACGGAGTCCACAACGTGGCCTCATAGGTGCGCGCATGCAGGAAACGCCAGAACCCGAACATCAACTCCGCCACCACCCGACCTGGCACCTCCGCGCGGCCCCCGCGAGTCGCGCGGCGCCGCGCCTCGGCAACATCCTTCTGCGACTGCGGCGTCAACGGTGCCGTCAGATACCACGGATCGGCACCCAGGTTGCTGCGGTTCCACCGATCGAGCTGGGCATGACAAGCGTTGCGCAAGACCACCTCGAGATAGCCGAGATCTTCGAACACCGCCGCACCCAGGCGGGCGTTCCACTCGTACAGATCCAACGCCCGATCGAGGTCACCACCGGTCGCCGCGAGATACGACGACAACCGCTCCGGCGTCAACAACACACCCATCGCCTGCGTCACAGCCGCGCTACGGTTGGGCATATCCCTCCAGTACCGATATAGTTGACAGCGAAGACCCCGGAGCGGCCTCTGCACCCCACAGTGCACGTCCCCGGGGTTTTGACATTCCACCACCCCACCACAGCGTGACCACTCCCCGGCCACGGTGAGCACAGACTGCCGGGGTAGAAGACACCCTTTTGGTGCACGGGGTTCTCACTGATCGATGTCGAAAATGCGGGACGCGTGTTCGCGGATTCTGGTCAGCCGCTTCGAGATCGCACTGTGGTTGCGGTAGCCCATCAACTCGGCGACCTCGGTGAGCTTGGTGACGCCGCTGCGGAGCAACACGACAATCTGACGATCGCGTTCGTTGAGCAGCGTCAGAAAATCGTCGTAGACCATCCGGCCGATCACCTCGGACTCCGGTCCGTGGACCGGGATCGTGTCGGTCAACTCCACGAAGCGCACCGTGATCTTCGAACGTTTGCTGTAGAGCTTGCGTTCGAAATCTTCCTTCGCGTACGTCCAGTGTTCCGAAAAATCATCGACGACCCGATTCGACCGCACCGCATCGAGAATCGCGCGCAGGCGGCCGTCCGCATCGGCTGTCTCCACCGTGCGCCGCACCATCTGCGCGGCCTGCTCCTCGCCCTCCCACACGGCACCACCCATACGCGGGCGGCCAATCACCGCTCCGTCGAGGACCGATCCGTCGTCGAGTTCGGCCGGGATCTCCTTCACACCGCCCTCGACCAGAGGAAAACCCCGCAGTTCGTCTTCGATCACCGCGCTCACCGGGGGAAGCCAGAAGTCGAGATTATGTGCCAGCACCCGGATGGGATCCGAGTCGGAAAAGCCGCGCAGGGCGGAGCCGGGCATCAGATGCCGCCACACCACGCTGCCCCAGGCTCGCGATAATCGGGGAGCGAAGTCGGCCGGCATGTACCCGTCCGGGTCGACCCAGTCGGCCAGGAACGGCCACTGCCCCCGCTCGCGCAACGGGAGACCGTGGCGTTCGACCACCGCGCGCGGTAGCAGGTGGAACAGCGGTGCGTATTCGTAGTACCGCGAGGACGTCCGGGGTACGAACACGACATTGACATCGCCTTGCGCGGCCACTCTCTCCAACTGTGGCGGCAGAGCACCGGTGTCGAGATAGCGACGGAACTGGGCAGCCTCCCACATGAGGTTCCACTGGGACATCGCCACCGCCAGCCTCGGTTCGAGGCGATGCGCAAGTACGACGCTCACATACTCCGGCGGTGCCGGTCGCTGCGCGCGAACCACCGCGCGGAAGAGGAACCCGGCGCCGGCATTCCACAAACACGGATAGCGGTCCGGGGCAGCATGCTCGTCGCGTGGATCGAGCAGCACCCCGGCATCCCAGGCAGCACCATCCTGGGCATGAGCATTGCAGTCGGTCACGGTCACATCCGTCGGTGTCTCAGAAGCGGTCATATCCATGACACGACAGTTCGTCCCGTATCCGTTCCACCATCACTATGTGATATGCGCCACTCATCACGGGGTGTTGACGCCGGGCCGAGAATCGTTCTGCCCCAATTTCCGTGACGATCCCGTGGCGAGGTCAGCGTCACCGGTTATCGGGGTGAGACGGTCGTCCCGTCCCGATCCAGTGAATACCGTCGGCGCCAGGCGAGTACGGTTGCGGCAGGTAGCAGGGATAGAACTCACCGGTGTGCCAGGCGCCAGCGACTGTCTCCGGATCGTCGGGTCCGAATCCTGCTCGGACTGTAGGCAGGTGTGAATCGTCCTGGGTGAGGTGGAGGCTCCTGATCTAGCAAGGAGAATGCTGGTATGCCTGCACCGAGGAAGTACGACGCCGAGACCCAGGAGCGTGCGGTCCGGATGTATCGGGACCAGATCGCCGAACACGGAGGCTCGAAGATTGCCGCCCGCCGCCATGTCGGCGAGCTGCTCGACATCGCGCCGGCGACACTGCGGAACTGGATCGAAGCCACAGAACGAAAGGACTCCGCGACCGTCTCGACGATCACCAGCGATGTCGATCTCGACGAGGTGCGTCGACTGCGTAAAGAGAACGCCGAACTACGCAGGGCCAACGAGATTTTGAAGACCGCGAGCGCGTTTTTCGCGGCGGCGGAGGTCGACCGCCGACTGCGGTGATCGTCGACTACATCGACGCCCACCGGGAACGATTCGGGGTCGACCCGATCTGTGCCGTGCTCACCGAGCACGGCATCAGCATCGCCCCGTCCACCTACTACAAGGCCAAGGCCCGCGGACGCATCTCCGAAGCGCAACTGGCCGACGCCTACGCCGCGAACGCCGTTCACGCGGTGTACGTCACCAACAAGCGTGTCTACGGTGTCCGCAAACTCTGGCACGCGATGAAACGCGCTGGTCACGAGATGGGTCGTGATCAGGTGGCGCGCCTGATGGCGATCGCCGGCATCACCGGCGTCGTGCGCGGCAAACGCCGCACGGTCACCACCGAGCACGATGCTCAAGCACCCCGACACCCCGACTTGATCGAGCGGAACTGGAATGCGCCGCAACGTCCGGATCAGTGGTGGGTAGCGGACTTCACGTATGTGTGGACGTTGTCCGGGTTCGTGTACACCGCATTCTGCGTCGACGTGTTCTCCCGCCGGATTCTGGGCTGGCGGGTGATGACCACGAAAGCCACCCCGCTGGTCCACGGTGTTCTCGAACAAGCCCTGTTTACGAGACGAAGAACCGATTTCTGTTTCACCTCAACAGGATTGGTGCATCACTCGGATGCCGGAAGTCAATACACGTCACTGGCGTTCACCGATACTCTGGTCGAGTCGGGGATCGCCGGTTCCATCGGCAGCGTCGGCGACGCCCTCGACAACGCCCTCATGGAGTCGACGATCGGGCTCTACAAAACCGAGCTGATCGAGCGGCCACAGTCCTGGTCCGGCCGAGCCGAGGTCGAGCGGGAGACCGCCGAGTGGGTCCGCTGGTTCAACGCGGACCGACTGCATTCCTCGATCGACTATCTCCCGCCGATCGAGTATGAGACGCGCTACCGTGAACAGCGCCCCACCGCCACCTCCATCCTCGAGGTGGCTTGAACGAAGTCTCTACCGGATCCAGGACGATTCATCGTTCATCCCGAAGATGTGAGCCAACTCGGGAGACGCGGGCCTGCACGAACTGGTCGTCATGCCCGACCGCGGCACCGGCGGGCAAGGCCATGCCCTCCGTCCTTCGCCCAAGCCTCTCGCACGTGCGAAGCCTGTCCCTGCCCGCACCACACCATCACACCATCACACCATCACGACGACCCTAGCCTGGGGAATGACCACGCGTTCATTACTTGAGACGAACATATGTTGACCGCGACCGAGGGTGCATGCCGTGCAATGCATGTCCCCTCGGTCGCGGTCAACTGGTCCACGGGTGCAGCACGCCCGTCGATGCTTCCGCGGCTCGCGAGCCCCGTAGCGATCGCAGGATGTCGGAGTCGAGGTGCACCCGCCCATGACGCGTGTCTTACGTCATGACTGCCGCCTCCCTAGATGTCGGTCGGCCGCCCAAGCCTTGCTAGAACACCGGCGAACGCCGCGCAATGACGGTGATGTCCAGGAAAGCGAGCCGTGACACTCCGGCGACGGGCGGCAGCATCGGATAGACCGTACGATCCAAAGTCATCGTGGCTTCGATATGCAGTTCGTTGTTTACCGACTGAACCGTCTCGAGACTCAGTTCACCGCGCGATACGACTCCTTTCACCGTAACTTCACAAGGGTGTTCTCCTCTGCGGAGACTCATGTTGTCGATTGCAACAGCGATAGTCGGATGTTGAGCCGTATGGAAGTAATGGGAAGACCGTAGATGCCAATCTCGCGGTTTCAACCCCGTATCGATACGGTCTGCAGACAGTCGACCTATGCCGCTGACATGATTTTCGGAGACGGTTAACTCTCCCTCAGTCACCGGGATCTTCCCCTGAACCCATTTGACACCGAAAGCCTTGGCGCGAAAGGCAACTCTGGACAATTTTGGGTCGACTACATATGCGCCATCCGGGACTATAAATGCGGTCGACTGAACTGATCCGTCAGTTGATTCGTTCATGAAAGGACACGCCTGGACTCGCGCTGGTGGGCGTCGACACGCCCGACAACCGTCCCGATGAGGTCGATCAGGTCCGCGGGGAGACTGTTTCCGCGCCATGCCACGTGGCCGTCCGGACGCACGAGGACGAGATCGGACTCGTAGACGGATCGCACATAGGGCTCATCGACGGCCAGAACTTGAATAGGCATGTTCAGTGCATCGGCCGCGTCCACAAGCTCTTTCACGGCTTCCGCGCCGATGAAGGTGACGATGGTGAACTTGTCTCGGAAGGCCTCGAGGATCGAACGGCCGTCGGACAGCCGTACGTGCGGCGCCCGTGCGCCAGGCACGGTTGTGGGGTTGTAACTCGAACCGTCATTCTCCGGTACAGGAGTGCCGTCGGAGACGATCACCGGTGCGGTGTACACGTATCCCATTTCCACACCGAAGCTTTCATGCTCGCCGGTATTAGCAGCAAAGTACTCGGCCAGGACGCGGCGGTGCTCTTCGGCTTCGGGGGTTTCGGACTCGATCAGTCCACGGTCGGCGAGTTCCTGAGCTTTGACGTGCACACCGAGGTGACGGAACGACCAATCACGGGCCATGATGGCGACCGGTCGCCGTTCGGCTTCGTAACTGTCGAGGAGGCCGTCGCTACCGTAGCCCTGCAGGACTGCGGCGAGCTTCCAGCCGAGGTTGACCGCGTCTGCGATGCCGGTGTTGAGGCCGTAGCCGCCAGTGGGGATGACTTCGTGCGCGGCGTCACCTGCCACGAACAGTCGGCCGATGCGGTACCGGTCGGCGACGAGAACGTTCGCGTGCCAGATGCTGCTTTGGAGGACTTCGTCGATCTCGAGGTGACGTCCGCAGACGGTGTCGAGGAGTTCCTGCTTGTCGATCTCTTCGGTGCGCACGCCATCGGTGATGGCGCTCGTCTGCAGCGTCCAGGTATCGCGCTCGTCCTGAGCGATGAGCGCTCCGACGCCGCTGCCGACGAAGAAGGTGTGCCAGAACTGGCCGTGGGCGTGCAGGGTAGCCAGGTCGCGAGATTTGAAGTGCACCTGACAGAAGGTGATGACCCCGCGCTCGCCCTCCATGTTCAGGTTCATGGCGCGGCGTACGACCGACGAGGCGCCGTCGCAGCCGGCCACGTAGTCCGCGTCGAGGGTCAGGACGGTGCCATCGGTGAGCGAGGTGATCTCGACCTGGGCGCCGTCGTCGTCCTGGGTGACGGCGCTGACGCGCCAGGGACGGAGGACTTCGATGTTGGGGTCGGCGAGGCACCGCTTCATGAGCAGCTTCTCGACCTCGATCTGGGTGACTCGCTGCCACGCTTGTGCCGGGGTGGTGCCATCGTTCTTCGATGCGATCCACTCGGACATCTCGTCGACGCCGGGATAGTGCCACCGCCCCACCTGCGGTCCTGCCATCGAGGTGCAGAACACGACGTCGTGCGAATGCTGGGGGGCGACGCCGGCCGAGCGAATCTCTTCGACGAGGCCGAGACGATCGAGCAGTTCCATGCTGCGTGCGTTCGTCAGGTCCATCTTCGGGAACCGTGTCGTCTGCGGGGCTCTTTCGACGAGGGTGCTGCGAACTCCGTGCAGGCTCAGTTCGAGGGCGAGGATCATTCCCACCGGGCCGGCGCCGGAGATCACCACCGGGCGACGAGTCGACGCGTCGATCGGAGCGGTAGCGCTCTGCGACGCTCGAAAGTCGCGGGTGTCCTGGGTACTCATGGTGATTCCTTTCGAAAGTGCTCGCCCCGGCGCGGCTGGAAGCACGATTGCGTCTGCGGGGACAAGAATGTGGTGGTGCCGATGGCGCCGTCGGCTGACGACGGCGTCACCGGCTTGCCCGGCCGTTTTTCAGGGGTCACCCGGCGACGACAGGACTGGGATCCATGAAGATCATGTACTCGGTCACCGCCCCGTCCTCGATCCGTGTTCGGGTGACCGCGGGGAGGGTGAACGTGGCACCATCGTTCATCGTGTAGGTCACCTCCACCCGGAAAGCGGCGACATTATCGTCGCCCCACTCCTCGAGGACGACGTGCTTCATTCCCGCTACCGATCCCAGATAAGCCGTCACCCACTGCTGGATCGCTTCACGCCCCTCGACGGATGCGTTGTTGCCCATACGGAAGATGCAGTCCGGTGAAAAATATTCGAAGAACCGGGCGATATCGGTGTCGGCAGCATGCAGGAGGTTACGAGTAATCTCCTGCGCAGCGGCACGAGGGGCAGAAGAATTCGCGGTCATGGCGGTCCATTTCCAAATCGGATGGATATCGGGGCGGTTTACACCGCACGTCGACAGGTAGCCGGCGGTCAGAGCAGAGGGTCGGACACCGGAAGGTCGAGAGCAAAACGTCCCGCCACTTCGGCAGCGGGGTCGATGTCGAGGAAGGCATGCACGGCAAGGACCGACAGATCGCGGTGGAAACGCTGGATCGGCGAAGCGGTGCGGAATCCGTCACCACCGATGCCACGCACCATGTCGCTGAGCGCATTACGGCACAGATCGGCCAGGTAAGCCGCCTTCAGCCGCATCTCCGCACGATCACGCACCTCGGCCTGTTCAGGCCGATACGCGGTCACCCGATCCATGTACGAGGCCAGCAACGTCTCGGCAGCATCCGCCGCCGCGAGAGCCCGCCCCAACCGCATCTGCATACTCTGCTTTTCGGCCGCCTTCTGCCGGCTGAGGTTTCCGACACGATTGCGCGTACGGTCGGTGAGCGCGTCCGCAGCTCCCCGCAGTGCGCCAGTGACAACCGGGATCGCTTCGGTCAGCCCGAACGGCAGGAACGGAACGTGATACATCGGATTCTCATGAAGTAACATGCCGGGGGCTCGGCCTTCGAGGGCGAGGTCGAATCGACCGGTGCGATACTCGGGCACAAACAGATTTTCTACCGAGACATCGGTGCTGGATGTGCCGGACATGCCGGAGATGTACCAAGTGTCGTGGATAGTGACGTCGTTGCGGGGCACCAGGAACCACAACGGGACCGGAGTGTCACCGAACTCCGTGGTCAGAGCGGACACGGTGAACCACTCTGCATGCGCGGCACCGGAATTCCATGCCGACTGGCCCGTGATCCGATAGCCGCCGTCGACCTTCTCCGCCATACCGATCGGCGCCGCGGTGCCGGCGGTGAGAGCGTAGGGCTTGTCTGCGAAGACCTCCTGCTGCGCTTGCCGGCTGAAGATGTTCATTCGCCAGGCCGCCCCGATGTAGAAGGCGGTCACCCAGCCGGTCGAGGGGCATGCTGCGCTGATGGTCCGCACGATATCGGCCGCGGCCTCGAGACCGAGTTCGTGGCCGCCGTACACCTTCGGTGTCAGAGTCGATAGGACCCCCGAATCGATGAGGTCGGCCATGGTCTCGTCGAGCAGCGCCCGGTTCTCCTCGGTCTTCTGGGCGCGTTCGACGATCGCGGGGACGAGAGCCTCGGCGCGGGTCAACAGTTCTCGGGCTGTGGTGTCCATGGGTTCCTCACTTCGTGACGGAGGGGTGGAGGACCGGGGCGAGGCCACGTGCCGGGTGGACACGGGCCGGACCGGTCTCGGGGGGTTCGGATGACGGGTATCTCAGTGAAAACGTTCGGGGTGGGGTCCCAGATCGGTCAGGACCAGGTCGTGCCGGTGGGCAAGGATTTCGGCATCGTGGGCGTCGGCGGTGTTCGTGGGGTCGTCGATGCCGTCCAGATCGGCGAAGACCGCACCGGAAAAGTCCGTCCGCGCCGACTCCGTCAACGCCAGAGCGGACGCGGCAGCAGTGCTCCGATTGCACAGGACATACGGATTTACCCGTACCGGCACGAGATGCCCGGGCCGGCACAGATCGTCGACGCCGGTGCGCGGGTCGGCCAACACACGCGCGGTTCGTGCCCGATCAGTTCCGGAGATCCCGGTGCTAATTCCGGCCGTCGCATCCACCGCGACGCACTGCCCGAATGCGTGCGCCGATGGGGCACGCGAGCTCGGAACAGCCTCGGGGATACCGAGCCGGTCGCAGTCCTTCTCGTGCAGAGCTACCTGCACGAATCCCGTGCTGTAGCGAATGATGAAGGCCATCTGTGCAGCAGTGATGGTGCCGGCACATCCCACGAGCACGACACGCTTCCCATGCCGCGCGATGATCAGCTCTCCTCGTGCCAGAGTAGCGATGCCCTCTGCGGCAGTCCGCCAGGATGTCCGCGCACGTGTGGGAGAAGCAATGGAGATGGTCATGGCAATCTCTCCTCGAGAAGGGTTCAGCGCCCGGATGACGCCGGCAGGGACGGTTCCGCCGTCGTGGCTCGTCCGGTCAGACCGTTTCCAGCGCGCGGTGGGTACCGAAGACCCGGCGGTGGTAGGTGAGCGGTTCTCCGTCGAGCCGGTCGGCGGCGACGACGCGGCCCAGCACGATCATGTGGTCGCCGCCCTCGACGATCCGGTCGACGGTGCAGGCCACCCAACCGGCAGCACCGACGATGCGGGGCAGATCGTGGTCGATATCCCATCGGACACCGTGGAATTTGCCGAGTCCGTTCTTGGTCGCGAATTTCAGTGCCGCACGAGGTTGTTCGCTGGACAGGATGTTCACACCGAATTTACCTGTCTCGGTGACAAGTTCGAGGGTCTCGGACCCTCGGTCCAACGAGACCAGAATCATCGGAGGGTCCATCGACAACGACAGGAACGCGCTGACGGTGGTGCCGACCGGCAGTCCACCCTCGATGGAGGTGACCACCGCCACCGGGGTGGCGACATGCGCCATCACATTCTTGAAAGATTCCTGCAGCGAACTCAACGGAAGTGTCCTTCGATCGACCGCGGAAAGTACCACGGGCCTGAGAATGGAGAGCCGGGATCCGCGTGACTGCACTCATCGGAGGACCGGCTGTGTTCTAGGACACAATTAGAACGCATCGGATGCGACCTGCGCATTGGTGCGCAGCCTAAGGTTGGCCGTCACTGTTGGTTCCGAGACCAACCTCTCGGGCCGAGAAGATTTCGCTTGCCTGTCGATCTTGGGTCAGCGCGCTGCTGTCAGCCACTCGTGGATACGGAGCGCAGCCCGAAGATCGGTAGTCGTCCCGCCCGAGTATCCACACAGGTCCAGAGCCTTGTTGATGCGATAGGTCACCGTGTTCTTCGAGATGTGTTCCGTCGCGGCAACCTTTGCCAGACTGTGGTCCATATCGAGGTAACGACGGAGAGTGGAGCGAAGCTCGATCATCCGCGGCTCGTCCTGCGCCAGAGGACCGAGAACTCGGGAGGCAAACCGTTCGGCCGCAGCCGGATCAGCAAGCAGAAGCACTTCCAGAGCAATATCTTCGTGTGCAACGGTGCACGCCATCGGCCGAGCGCGGAGACGGATCAGCCGTTCCACCGCCTTGGCTTCGGTATGACTTCTCCGGAAACCCTCCACCCCGGATCCCGGCTCTCCGACAACCACGAAGACATCATCGAAGGTCGGCAATTCACCGCGGGAGCGAGCACCGCCGGGACCGATTGCTCCCCATCCCCACACCGCCTGAAGACCCACCGGGAGCACCAGGGAGGTCGCAGGCGCCCCCCATTGCCGCAATACCGTGTCGACCACAGCGCGCAGATCCCGCGTCGAGTGGGGCCCGGTCCAGGCGACGACGGCGATGTGCGGGCCGGCCAACGGGTAACCGAGAACTTTCTCGGCGTAGGCCGGGTCGACATCCTCCCCACGGAGCAGTTGATTCACCAGATCCAGCCGAGCGGCGGAAACTCCTGCAGTCCATACGCTCTGTTCTTCGATGAACGCCGAAGCCGCGCCGGCGGTGAAATCATCGTGTACCTCGAAGAGCAACACCGAGATGCGGCGCAGCTCAACGCTGCTCTCCGCCGGGGAAAGGCGTGAACTCGCCGCGTCGAGCAGCGCCGCAGCCAGCACGGCGTATCCCACACGGATGGCACGCAGTAGATCGTCGAGTTCCATCCCTCGACGGGCGAAGTCCCGAGCGATCTCTCTCACCTCGGCGCCGACCAGAGGAGACTCGGACTCGTCCAGACCGGCTACCAACATTAGTGCCCGAAGCGTTGTCCCGGTGGTGGCACGACGTACCGCCTCCCTAGCGCTGACGTCGTCTGCGAGGGCGCGTACCCGATGCACGATTCGCGCGGTGATGTCCTCGCCGACTTCTACAGCCCAGGTCACCGCACCATCGCCGAGCGCTTCCCGCACCTGCTCGGCATCCGGAGTCAGCCACTCGGCCTCCGACTGCCCAGCCCGTCTTCCGGACAGTTTCTCAGTCCAGTGAGGCACCCAGCCCCCTCCGATTCCGCCACATCGTTTCGACCAGCCTTCGTCCTATTGGGCCACAGACCAATGTCGAGCAGATTTGTTGGTGCCCAGCCAGTAGCCGAAAACCAATCTATCGCATGAAATTGTGAGACAGATTACGTGACACGGACCACACAGGAACCGGCCCGGGACTCGACATCATGCCGTGTCTTTCAAACGTAGCGGCACTTTCGAGTGCCACGCGCGACCGAACGGGCCGTCCCTGGCATGCGCATGCCCCTGTGGTCCGCCCAACCGGCGCCCCACTCGATGCAGGAGGAACCCCCGATGACCTCTACCCCCAAGTTCGCGCACGTTGTGCTGCAAACCAGCCGCCTCGAAGAGATGCGGGACTGGTACTGCACCGTCCTCGACGCCCACGTGGTCTTCGAAGGACACGGACTGTGCTTCATCACCTTCGACGAGGAACACCACCGGGTCGCTCTGCTCGGCGTCCCCGTCGAACTGGAGCCGCGCAACCCGGGCGCCGCCGGCATGCACCACTCCGCCTACACCTTCGACACCCTCGAGGACCTGCTCGACCGCTACGACATGCTCAAGGCCAAGGACATCCAACCGAAGGTACCGATCCAGCACGGCGTGACGACCTCGCTGTACTACCAGGACCCCGACGGGAACTTCGTCGAGCTGCAGATCGACAACTTCGCCACCCCCGACGAGGCAACCGAATACATGCACGGACCGGAATACGGCACCAACCCCGTCGGCGTGTCGTTCGTCCCCGAGTTGATGCGCGACGCCCTCGCGGCAGGAGTGCCGGTCTCGAAGATCACGACCCACACCTGGGCTCTCGAAACGAGCCCCGATCTGCCCGACCCGATGGTCGCACTGACCAGCTGATCGCTGGTCCCCCCCGATTCCGATACTCTTCCCGATCGTCTCGAAGGATTCGTTCTCATGCGCGTGGCAAATCAATCCGGCCGGCTCGTACTCGTTGCAGAAGGCCGGGCGGTGGATGTGGAAAACGCCAGTTCCGGACGTTTCTCCTCCGATCCGCAACAGATTTTCGGGTGCTGGGACGAGTTCGTCTCGTGGGCGCGGACGGTGGAGTTCTCCGACGCGCCCACGGTGATCGAATCCGAACTACAGGCCCCTGTGCCCCGCCCGGGTCAGATCTTCGCCGTGGGCGTGAACTACGCCGACCACGTCGAAGAATCCGGTCTCGAACTGCCCGACACCCCCTTCGTGTTCACCAAGTTCCCCGCCTCGATCGCCGGCCCCTACGACACGATCGAGCATCCCGGCGGCTCGGTGGACTTCGAAGTCGAACTCGTCGCCGTCATCGGCAAGGAAGCCCGCCACGTACCGGCCGATCAGGGTTGGCAGTACGTGGCCGGGCTGACCCTGGGCCAGGATCTTTCCGAACGAGAACTGCAACTGTCCGGACCGCCGCCACAACAGTTCTCACTCGGTAAGTCCTTTGCCGGTTTCACACCGATCGGTCCGGTGCTGGTCACACCGGACGAGTTCGCCGACCGGGACGACCTCGAGGTCAGTACCTTGCTGTCGGGCGAGCTCATGCAGAAATCCCGGACACGACACCTGATCTTCCCCATCCCCGTCCTGGTGTCCTATCTGTCGTCCATCGTGCCCCTCCGGCCGGGTGATCTGATCTTCACCGGCACCCCATCGGGGATCGGGTTCACCCGAGATCCCAAGCGGCTCATCGGCGTCGACGACGAATTGATCAGTCGCGCCGAAGGAATCGGCGAAATGCGCCACCGGTTCGTCGCCAGCGGGCGACCGCATCCCCTGTCGGCTTTCTCCCGAGCCGCCACCAACTGACAGTCACATCGAAGACGGTGAAGGCCACGACGGCCCTACCGCTGCTCCGCCGAAAGGAAAGTCTGCTGTGTCCGGCACCGCACCAGAGCAGTTGTGGTTCCCGTCCCCAGGGCGGGTCGTCGACTGCAGAATGTCGCAGTACCAGAGATGGCTTGCCGAGACCAAAAACGTCGTCACGACGGATTATCGGTCCCTGTGGGAGTGGTCGGTGACCGACCTCGACGGCTTCTGGTCGTCCGTCTGGGAGTACTTCGACGTCCTGGCTTCGACACCGGCGACCACCGCCCTCGCCGATCGCACCATGCCCGGAGCACACTGGTTTCCCGGAACCCGATTGAACTGGGCCGAGAACCTGCTGCGCCACACGGACGCCACCGGTCCGGCGATCGTGGCGCTCGACGAAAGCGGCACACGAACCGAGATCGGACGCGACGAACTGGTATCCCAGGTCGCAAATCTCGCCGCACAGCTGCGCGCACTGGGGGTGCGCCCCGGAGACCGTATCGCCGCGGTGCTGCCCAACATCGCGCCGACTGTCGTCGCGGTACTCGCCGCCGCGAGCGTCGGCGCCATCTGGTCCTGCTGCGCACCGGAGTTCGGGGTGAAGGGATTGTTCGACCGGTTCGCACAGATCGAACCGACCGTACTGATCGGTGTCGACGGCTACCGGTTCAACCACAAGAGCATCGATCGTCGCGCCCAGATCGACGAGCTGCGATCACAGTTGCCCACGGTGAAGCACACCATCGTGGTCCGGAACCTCGCCCCGGCGAGGCCGCTGTCGGACGGAGTTCTCGACTTCGCAGAATTGATCACCGGCGACGCGCCTCCGCGGTACGAGCAGGTGCCCTTCGACCATCCGCTGTGGATTCTCTACAGTTCCGGTACCACCGGGCTGCCCAAGGGCATCGTGCACTCGCACGGCGGCATCGTCCTCGAATCCCTCAAGGCCAATGCCCTGCATTACGATCTCGGCCCTGATGATCGGGTGTTCATCGCCGCCAGCACCGCCTGGGTGGTGTGGAACATGCTCATCGATGCCATGGTCACCGGCGCCACGATCATCACCTACGACGGCAGCTCCACTGCCGACGGTCCCGACACCCTGTTCCGCATCTGCAGCACCGAAAAAGTCACCCGATTCGGCACGGGTGCCGCCTATCTCACCGTGTGCGAGAAGGCCGGCGTCACCCCCGTCAGGGACTTCGATCTGAGCGCGCTGCGTTCGATCATGAGCACGGGCTCCCCGCTGCCGGATTCGACCTGGCACTGGGTCTACCAGAATGTCTCCCCCAGTGTGCATCTCGGCTCCGACAGCGGCGGAACCGACGTGGCCACCGCCTTCGTCGGCGCCAACCCCCTGCAACCGGTCTACACCGGTGAACTCCAAGGCCCGTGCCTCGGCGTTGCCGTCGAAGCCTGGAACGCCGACGGACACCCCGTCACCGACGAGGTCGGGGAAATGGTGATCACCGCCCCGATGCCGTCGATGCCGATCCACTTCTGGAACGACCCCGATGGCGCCCGCTACCGCGAGTCGTACTTCGACACCTTCCCCGGAGTGTGGCGGCACGGCGATTGGATCACCATCACCGACCGCGGCACGTGCCGAATCCACGGCCGATCCGATTCGACCATCAACCGCGGCGGTGTCCGCATGGGATCGGCCGACATCTACCAGGCTCTCGACAGCCTTCCGGAGATCGTCGACGCGCTGGTCATCGGCGCCGAGCTTCCCGACGGCGGCTACCACATGCCACTGTTCGTGGTGCTGCGCGACGGCTGCGATCTCGACGACGCACTCACCGACAAGATCCGCGCCACAATCCGCACCGAAGTGTCACCGCGTCACGTTCCCGACGAGATCGTCGATGTCCCCGCTGTGCCGATGACCCGGACCGGCAAACGCCTCGAAGTGCCGATCAAAAAGCTCATCCAGGGAGCCCCGGCGGAGAGCGCACTCAACCGGGCCACCGTCGCCGATACCGACGCTTTGGACTGGTACATCGACTACGCCGACGCGTTCCACCGCGCCCGCCAGACACAGCACCAGGGAGGACGAACGTGACCGAAACCGTAGACCAGCACGTACCCGACCAGCTCGCACCCGTCGACGAGAACGCCCTCGCGGCGCTGTTCACCGCAGCGCGGACCGCCAACACCTTCGCACCGACACCGGTGTCCGATCAGCAACTCACCGACATCTGGGAACTCGCACGGTGGGCACCGACCGGAGCGAACACCCAGCCACTGCGGGTGGTGTTCGTCCGCACCGAGGCCGGACGCCAACGGCTCGTGGCCCACATGAACGAGGGCAACAAGGCCAAGACCGCGTCGGCTCCCGCTGTCGCGATCCTGGCTGTCGACACTCGATTCCACGAGCACATGGGCACGTTGTTGCCGTTCAAACCGGAACTCGGTCAGCTCTACGCGACGAACGAAGCAATCCGGTCGTCCACCGCACAGCTCAATGCCACCTTGCAGGCCGGGTACTTCATCCTCGCCGTCCGGGCCCGCGGACTGGCCGCAGGTCCGATGAGCGGATTCGACGCTGCCGGCCTCGACGCCGATTTCTTCCCCGAGGGGCAGTGGCGGTCACTGCTGGTGATCAACATCGGCTACCCGGGCCAGGACTCCTGGTTCGACCGACTCCCCCGTCTCGATTACACCGAGTGCGTGCGCTGGGAGTAACACCCCGTCTCGAGCACCCTCCCACCACCCTGTTCGGCGCCGAGGATCGGCACCGGCCGGCGCACCGTCCCCTCTTCCAGCGACGCCGTGACCCCACCGACCCCGCCCTGCCCGGATCGGCCCCAGCCGTCGGGTTCTTCGAAAGGCAGCGTCATGCGCAACCATCCCAGAAACCGGTTCTCCACTACCTCGGCGCTGCGCGCCGCTCTGTGTGCATCCACCGTGGTAGCTGTCGCCGCCGGTTGCGCAAGTCCCGCCTCGTCCGAAGCACAGGCCACCTCAGCCGCGGCGCAACCGGGTGACAAGCCCAATATCCTGATGATCCTGCTCGATGATCTCGGTTACACCGATCTGGGCCCCTACGGCGGTGACGCTGCGACACCGAACATCGATGCGCTGGCCGGTGAGGGGCTGCAGTTCAGCAATTTCCATGCATATCCGGTCTGTGCACCGACCCGAGCCGCATTGATGACGGGGCAGGACCCGCACCGGGTTGGCCTCGGTTCGATGGAAGGCTTCACTGCTCCAGGGGTACCGACCACCACACCCGGGTACCGCGGCACTCTCGACGGTAAGTACACAGGTATCGCCGAAGTCCTATCGGACGCCGACTATTCCACCTACCAGGTCGGAAAATGGCATCTGGGTGATGAACCGGGGCAAACTCCCCGCGACCTCGGCTTCGAGCAGAACTTCACCCTGTACGACGGTGCTGCCTCGCACTATGCCGACAAACTGCGTCACGCTCCGCGTGAAGTGGAGCCGGTGGACACCGTCCTCTACGAGCGCAACGGGGAACCCGTCGACGAACTGCCGGACGATTTCTATTCCACCCATGCATATACCGACGAGATGCTGCGCATGATCGAGCAGAACCGCGAATCGGGCCGGCCGTTCTTCGGCTATCTCGCCTACAGTGCGGTCCACGATCCGTTGCACGTTCCGGACCGAGATCTGATCGAGGAGTACCTCGACCGCTATATGGGCAACAACGACTTCAATGCACTCCGCGCCGAACGCATCGACAGACTGGCCGACAGAGGCCTGATCGATCCGGATGTGGCCACCCGGTGGCCCGTGCAGACCCCGGACTGGGAGACCCTGAACCCGCAGCAGCGTCGTGACCTGGCATACCGGATGGCGGTGTATGCCGCCATGATCGACGATGTGGACCGGCAGATCGGACGGCTGACCGACCATCTGAAAGACACCGGCGAGTACGACAACACCCTCATCGTCGTTACGAGCGACAACGGCGCCGCCAGCGCCTCGCGCGTGGTGTACACGGCCAAACCCGGCGCCGCGCAATGGCAGGACGAACACTACTCGCTCGTCGGGGACGTCGAATCGTACGGCCTGCCCGGCTCGTATCCCACGCTCGGATTGCCCAACGCCCAGGTCTCCTCGGGGCCGTACTTCCATACCAAGACCACTGTCTTCGAAGGCGGAACACGTGTTCCGACCATCGTGAAGACCCCCGCCGGCACCAACGACGGCGGCCCCCGTGTTGTCGATACCTTCACCCACATCGTGGACCTCTATCCCACCTTTGCCGACTATGCGGGAGCCGACACCGACAACGCTGGTCTGTTGTCGGGCACCTCCGCAAAGCCGCTCTTCGACGGAACATCCGATCAGGTCGGGACCGACGAGTTCGGCATGGAGCTGTTCGGCCACCGCGTCTACCGCGAAGGGGACTGGAAACTCGTCTACGCCCCTGCTCTCGCCGGCGGCACCGGCCGCTACGCCCTCTACGACCTGCGCACCGACCCCGGGGAGACCACCGACCTGATCGACACACATCCGGACGTCGCCCGGAGACTCGCTGAGAAGTGGGACCGGTACGCGGCCGACAACGGCGTCGTCCCAGCACCGTTCGAGGCTGTCGAGGCAGCAGCACCGCGAATCGCGGAGCTGATGTACTCGATCGACTGGACCGACTGATCGAGTCGTGACCACGATGAGCGACACCTCCCCGTGCTGCGCACCGTCGAGCACCACCGCTGGACGATCACCGGTACCGTTGTCCACCAAGGCCGCTCAATCTGTATCGGAGCGCTCCACACGCCTCCGCCCCCGTATCGGACTCGAGGACATCCCCAGCGGCACCTTCGCCATGGGTGACCACTTCGACGAGGGATACCCCCAGGACGGCGAACGGCCCGTTCATGACGTGACTCTTCCCGGTTTTCGCCTCGCGGCCACTGCGGTGACGAATGCTCAGTTCGCGGCCTTCGTCAATGACACCGGCCATGTCACCGCCGCCGAGCAATTCGGAGTGTCGGCCGTGTTCCATCTCGCCTTCGACGGAGAGACTTCGGACATCGTGCACCGTGTGGACCACACCCCGTGGTGGCTCGCGGTGAAGGGCGCCGACTGGAGGCATCCCGACGGGCCGCGCTCGACGATCTCCGAACGGCAGAGCCATCCGGTCGTGCACGTCTCTTGGGAGGACGCATCGGCGTACTGCGCGTGGGCAGGAACCAGGCTCCCCACAGAGGCAGAGTGGGAGTACGCAGCACGGGGAGGACTGGACGGCCGTCGCTTCGCGTGGGGAGACGAGCTGATGCCCCGAGGACAGTGGCGGTGCAATATCTGGCAGGGCAAGTTCCCGGTGAACAACACCGAAGAAGACGGCTACCTCACCACTGCCCCGGTCAAGAGCTATCGGCCTAACGGCTACGGGCTGTGGCAGATGGCGGGCAATGTCTGGGAATGGTGCCAGGACTGGTTCGAGCCCATCTTCTACGAACGCTCACCCAGACATTCTCCGACCGGTCCTGACATCGGTACCCACCGCGTGATGCGCGGTGGCTCCTATCTGTGCCACGCCTCGTACTGTCACCGCTACCGGGTATCGGCACGTTCGTCGAACACACCCGACTCCACTGCGGGAAACATCGGATTTCGTTGTGCCAGTGACTGATGTGAGTGAAACGCACCTGTCGGATCCACGATTATTCCGCGAGACCGTCCAGCAGTGGCCGGACCCGGTAGTCCACCATTTCGCGCATTACCAAGGCGGTCGTGGTGCGTTTGACGCCTTTGATGTTCAGGATGTCGCCGGCGATGCGGTACAGGTCGTCCGCGTCCTTGGCTGCCACATGCACGAGCAGGTCGGCGACGCCACTGAGGCCGTGCACCTCCAACACTTCCGGTATCGCATCGAGCGCCGCGCCGACCCGGTCGAGTTTGCGTTGCGTGACATTGGTGAGCACATACGCCTGCAACGGGTATCCGAGAATCGCCGGGTCGACCCGGCGTTCGAACGAGCGCAGCGCCCCTGCCTCGTCGAGCTTGCTCAATCGTGCCTGAACGGTATTGCGGGACAGACCGGTTCGCTCGGCTATCGCCATCACCGTGGCGCGAGGGTCATCGGCCAGTGCGGTCAGGATTCGAGCGTCGATCCGGTCGGCCCGGTGCGTGCTTGGCAAAGTGCCCACCTCGCTTCCCTCCGCACCCCGGATCGAAGTGCATATTGTTCATTTTCAGAGTCCAGTATTGCGCACACAGACACCCCCTGGTGGACTGTATGCACACCCCGCAGATCGGGAAAGCCTCCGCAGACACAATCCGATTGGCATTCCTGTTCCTTTGGCCGCTCGGCCGCGACGCATCCGTCGCCGGCCGAGCCGGCTCCTCAGCACCCGATGCAGTAGACCTGCCCGGTTCCGCGTGGTTGTCTTCGAAAGAGAGTTTCCCGATGTCCCAGCCTGTCTCCCATGACTCCGCCATTTCCCACTCGAGCGTTGACGCTGCGGTGTCGGAGGATCTCGCCGCACTCGAGGCGATCCGTCAGCGGGTGCTGTGGCTGTCGACCTCGATGATTCACCACGCCAATCGCGTGCGCCCGAACCCCACCGGCTTGAAGGTCGGGGGCCATCAGGCCTCGTGCGCCTCGATGGTCTCGATCATGACCTCGCTGTGGTTCGAGCACCTGCGCCCCGGCGATCGGGTGTCGGTCAAACCCCACGCCTCGCCGGTGCTGCACTCGATCAACTATCTGCTCGGCGAACTCAACGAGAAGTATCTGACCACCCTGCGCGAATTCGGTGGGCTGCAGTCGTATCCGAGCCGCTCGAAGGACCCCGACACCGTCGACTACTCCACCGGCTCGGTCGGTATCGGCGCCACCGCCCCGATCTGGGGCGCAATGGCCCGCCGCTACGTCGACACCCATCTCGGCGCCACCGGCCGCGGCCGCCAGTACTCGCTGGTCGGTGACGCCGAACTCGACGAAGGCGCCGTCTGGGAAGCCATCCTCGACCCTGGGATCGCCGATCTCGGCGAGGTGGTGTGGATCGTCGACCTGAACCGTCAGTCCCTGGACCGGGTCATCCCGAACATCGCCGCCCGGCGCCTGGAGAAGATGTTCGACGCGGCCGGCTGGCAGGTCATCACCGTCAAGTTCGGCAAGCTCCTCGAAGAGCTGTTCGCCCGCCCCGGTGGCGACGCGCTGCGCACTCGCATCCTCGACATGCCCAACCCCGAGTATCAGCGGCTGCTGCGCTGCACCGCCACCGAGATCCGCGACCGACTGCCCGGCACCGGCCCCGACAGCGCCCGGATCACCGACCTGATCGCCACCTTGGACGATGCGACACTGACGGCCGCGGTCCGTAATCTCGGCGGCCACGATCTGCAGGCCCTCTCGCAGGCCTACCGCCAGATCGACGACACCCGGCCCACCGTGATCATCGCCTACACCATCAAGGGCTACGGGCTGCCCACCGAAGGCCACCCGCAGAACCACTCGGCCCTGCTGACCGTGGACGAATACTCCCAGCTCGCTGAGACCCTCGGCATGGACGCCCACAACCCGTGGGGTCGTTTTACCGCCGATACCGGCGCGGGTCGGCTGTGCCAAGCGACCGCCGACCGACTTCACCGAGAGCCGGTGCCGGCGCTGCCCGACGTGACCATTCCCACCGATATCGGCCGCACCCCGAAGGGCACCGCCACCACCCAGGCCGCGCTCGGCCGGGTACTACTGGACTTGACCCGTGAAGCCCCGGACGCCGCTCAGCGGGTGGTCACCGTCAGCCCCGATGTCAGCTCCACCACCAACCTCGGCGGTTGGGTGAACAAGGTCGGGGTGTGGTCGGCGGCCGAGCGGCACAACTGGTTCGCCGACGATCCCGAGACGATCATGCACTGGAACGAACGCCCCACCGGTCAGCACATGGAACTGGGCATCGCCGAAACCAACCTGGTCGGGCTGATCGGCGAACTCGGCGCCACCTGGAGCCGCTGGGGCCAGCCCCTGCTGCCCATCGGCGTGCTCTACGACCCCTTCGTCGAACGCGCCCTCGAGCCGTGGTCCTACGGCATCTACGCCGGCGGCCAGTCCATCCTCGTCGGCACCCCCTCCGGAGTCACCCTCGCCGCCGAAGGCGGAGCCCACCAGTCCATCAAGACCCCCTCGATCGGACTCGAACAACCCGGCTGCATCAGCTACGAACCCGCCTTCGCCATCGATGTCGAATGGACCCTGCTGGCATCGCTCGCCAAGCTCGGCCGCCCCGACGGCACCTCGGCCTATCTGCGGCTGTCCACCCGCCCGGTCGATCAGACCCTCGCCGCAGTGCCCACCGATCCGGCCGCCCGCGAACGCCGCCGCCGCCAGGTCGTCGCCGGGGGCTATCCGATCCGGCGCCATAACGACGCGCAGGTGACCATCGTGGCGATGGGCGCGATGATCACCGAAGCCCTCGCCGCCGCCGACCGACTCGAGACCACCGGGGTGCGCGCTGACGTGCTGTGCATCACCAGCCCCGGTCTGCTGTTCGACGCCTGGCAGGCCCGCCAGGGCCGCACCTCGGCAGACAGCTGGATCCTCGACCAGCTCTTCCCCACCGACCGGGCCACCCCGATGGTCACCGTCCTCGACGGTCACCCGCACACCCTGGCCTTCCTCGCCGGCATCAACCGGGTGCGCAGCACCCACCTCGGGGTCTCACGCTTCGGTCAGGTGGGCTCGCTCGACGATGTCTACCGCTACCACGGCATCGACACCGACAGCATCGTCACCGCCGCCCTCGACATCCTTCCCTGACCGGTTATCGGTCGAGCAACACCAGGAACTGAGAGACCACTATGAGCACCGAACAACTCGCCGGCACCATCGTGCACATGCCGGCCCTCGGGGAAAGTGTCGACGAGGGCACCGTCACCCGGTGGCTGAAACAGCCCGGTGATCCCGTCACCGCCGAGGAGCCGTTGCTGGAGGTCGCCACCGACAAGGTCGATACCGAGATCCCCTCCCCGGTCAGCGGTGTCCTGCACCGCATCCTGGTCGAGGAGAACGATGTCGTCGCCGTCGGCGCCGATCTGGCCGTCATCACCGAAGCCGGCACCGAGTCGACCCAGATCTCCTCTGCTCCTCCTCAATCGGCACCCGCTGCGCAACCTGCGTCTCCTCCCGCAGCGGTGCCTCCGGTTCCGGTGACGACTCCCCCTGCTGTTCGGTCGTCACCGGAACCGGACCCCACCTCTCCGGCCGCGGCACAGCCCACGCCGGATTCGGGTGGCACCGTGGTGGAGAAGCTTCCCCGGATCCGGCAGACCATCGCCCGGCGCATGGTCGAATCTCTGCAGGTGGCAGCGCAATTGACCTCGGTGGTGGAGGTCGATGTCACCGCGATCGCCACTTTACGGACGGCACACAAGGATGACTTTCATGCGCGGACCGGCGTCAAACTGTCGTTCCTGCCGTTCTTCGCCAAGGCCGCGATTGCAGCGTTGGCGCAGCACCGCGTGCTCAATGCCTCGCTGAACCCGGCGGTCACCGAGGTGAGCTACTTCGAGCACTGCCACCTCGGCATGGCCGTCGACAGCGAACGCGGGTTGATGGTGCCGGTCATTCGCGATGCCCACCTCATGAGCATCGAACAACTTGCCCGCGCGATCGCCGACAAGGCCGAACGCGTCCGCACCGGCACGATTTCCCCCGACGAGTTGTCCGGCGGCACCTTCACCCTCACCAACACCGGCAGTCGCGGCGCTCTGTTCGACACCCCGATCATCAACCAACCCCAGACCGGCATCCTCGGCACCGGGACCGTCGTCGAACGCCTCGTCCCCACTCGCCACGACGGTGGGCTGCGCATCGACGTGCGCTCGATGGCCTATCTGTCGCTGAGCTACGACCACCGCATCGTCGACGGCGCCGACGCAGCCCGCTTCCTCACCACGGTCAAACACACCCTCGAACACGGATTCACCGCAGCCGACTTGTCGTGATGTCCCACCACTACTTGCCGGAGAGGAGACACAATGACACCCGACGAACGGGCCATGGTCGACTTCGTGCTCCGCTGGTCACCCTTCGACGACGGGGACGAATACATCCTGCCCGAGTTCGGCCTGACCCCGACCACGTTCTACCGCCGTGTACTCGCCCTACTCGCAGCCCCCACAGACGAGCTCGACATCGCGACGTGTTCGTTGCTCCGAGAAATCTGTATAGCCAAGCTGCCCGGTCCGACCCGACGCGCACACCCCGGCACCACGAACACGACGAACCGAACCGACCTTCCTTCTCTTCCGGCGACCGCAAAGAAAACCTTGTGAACCCACCCACCGCCCTCATCCCACTCGCACCGGCCGACACCACCGAGGCGGGGCCCGCCGCGGAACCTGCCCGCGCGACAACGAATCCGCCCTCCACACCGGTCCCGGTCACCGGCGCACAATCGGTGGTGCGGTCCCTGGAAGCACTCGATGTCGAGATCGTCTTCGGCATCCCGGGCGGAGCGATCCTGCCGGTCTACGACCCCCTGCTCGATTCTCCCCAGGTCCGGCACGTCCTCGTCCGCCACGAACAAGGCGGCGGCCACGCCGCAACCGGCTACGCCCAGGCCACCGGCAAGGTCGGCGTGTGCATGGCCACCTCCGGGCCCGGTGCGACGAACCTGGTCACCGCGCTGGCCGATGCCCAGATGGACTCGGTGCCCGTCGTCGCGATCACCGGACAGGTCGGACGTCCCCTGATCGGCACCGACGCCTTCCAGGAAGTCGACATCTGCGGCGTCACCATGCCGATCACCAAGCACAACATGCTCGTCACCGACCCGGCGGAGATCCCGAAAGCGCTTGCCGACGCTTTCCACATCGCCGCCACCGGGCGGCCCGGCGTGGTGCTGGTCGACATTCCCAAGGACGTCCTGCAGGCCCGCACCACCTTCACCTGGCCTCCGGAACGCAGACTACCCGGATACCGCGTCATCACCCGACCCCACCCCAGACCGATCCGGGCCGCCGCCGACCTGATCGCTGCAGCCGAACGCCCGGTGCTCTACGTCGGGGGTGGAGTCATCAAATCGGGTGCAGCACCGAAGCTGCGTGAACTCGTCGAGCTGACCGGCATCCCCGTCGTGACCACCCTCATGGCGCGCGGAGCGTTCCCCGACAGCCACCGCCTGCACTACGGCATGCCCGGCATGCACGGCACCGTCGCCGCCGTGGCCGCCCTGCAACGCAGCGACCTGCTCATCGCCCTCGGCGCCCGCTTCGACGACCGGGTCACCGGCGAGCCGACATCGTTCGCCCCTCGAGCCAAAGTCATCCACGTCGACATCGACCCCGCCGAGATCGGCAAGAACCGACACGCGGACGTCCCGGTCGTCGGAGACTGCAAGAACGTGCTCGACGCCCTGATGAATCAGATCCGCACCAACTGCTCAGACGCTGGCGGTTTCGGTCTGGCCGACTGGCATAACGAGCTCGACCGGATACGCGACAGTTACCCGCTCGGCTACACCCGCCCGTCCACCGGCGCTCTTGCGCCCGAACGAGTCATCGAGGCGATCGGGCAGGCTGCCGGTCCGGAGGCCATCTATGCCGCCGGGGTCGGACAACACCAGATGTGGGCCGCACACTTCATCACCTACGACAAACCCCGCACCTGGCTCAACTCCGGCGGCCTCGGCACCATGGGCTACGCCGTCCCCGCCGCGCTCGGCGCCAAGCTCGGCGCTCCCGACCGCGAAGTGTGGGCGATCGACGGCGACGGCTGCTTCCAGATGACCAACCAGGAACTGGCCACCGCTGCCATCGAAGGGGTACCGATCAAGGTCGCGGTTATCAACAACGGCAACCTCGGCATGGTCCGCCAGCTCCAGCACATCCACTACCAGGGCCGCTATTCGAGCGTCGACCTCGCCACTCACACCCGGCGCATCCCCGACTTCGCCCTGCTCGCCGAAGCACTCGGCTGCGTGGCCCTGCGCTGCGACCACGAAGACGACCTTGAGGACACCATCGCCCAGGCACGGGCCATCACCGATCGTCCCGTTGTCATCGATTTCATCGTCGACGACACCTCCCTGGTGTGGCCGATGATCGCAGCTGGCACCAGCAACAACCACATCATGCTCGCCGAAGGGATCCGGCCGTTGTTCGACGAATCCGATTAGCGGCTCACAGACAAGGGCAGGGACCGGGCGAAGCCAAGCAGTGCGCAATTCGACCTGCTTACAACGCCGAATATCACGCTGGTGGTTGCCTATCCAACGGTGACGATGACGTTGATGAGGTGATGGGTCCAGTGCACGGACTACTCCTAGGAGCGCACATGTGCTGGGTCGATGTTCTATGCGGTCCCTCGAAAGGGACCGGTTCCGGTCCGGAACGCCGATGCGCAGTATCGGCACACTGTTGTCCCGCCCGGATGGGATGGCGTCCGACGCACTTGTGACATACCCGAACACATAGCAGCGATCCGCTTTCTGTCGCCGCCTGCGCATACATAGGAACACCGGCGCGGCGTCGACACCTGAGGACAAGAACGGCTACCGATGACAGCGACAGATTCTTTCGCACTTCCCGATATCCACACCACCGCCGGCAAGCTGGCCGACCTGCGCAACCGTCAAGCACAGGCCAAGGTCCCGGTCGGTGAGGCCGCAGTCGAGAAGGTTCACGCCAAGGGCAAGCTGACCGCTCGCGAGCGCATCCAGGCGCTCCTCGACGAAGGATCGTTCGTCGAGCTCGACGCCCTCGCTCGCCA
>Ga0180215_1001466_pt1 | contig 25913 bp, 23 predicted proteins | sample eDN3rd37CBELigBY_FD_128871 | JGI IMG/M metagenome (GOLD analysis project Ga0180215, IMG submission 128871) | Enriched backyard soil microbial communities from Emeryville, California, USA - eDNA 3rd pass 37_C BE-Lig BY (version 2) (version 2) | ecosystem: Environmental > Terrestrial > Soil >...
CGAGCTCGCCTCGCGGCTCGGTGGTCCCGTCGACGACTCGCTGGAGCTCGCGCTGGACCGCGGCGCCGACGTGGTGATCGACTTCACCAGCCCCGCCGCCACCCTCGCCCACGCGAGGCTCTGCGCCGCCAAGGGGATCCCCTTGGTGGTGGGGACCACGGGCCTCGGCGCAGAGGAGCGCGCCTCGATCGACGAGGCGGCGCGATCGATCCCGATCCTCGTCGCCCCCAACATGTCGGTGGGGATGAACCTCCTCTTCCGACTGGTCGCCACCGCCGCCCAGGCCCTCGCGAGCTACGACGTGGAGATCGTCGAGGCCCACCACCGCCACAAGAAGGACGCGCCCTCCGGGAGCGCGCTGCGCCTCGCAGAGGAGGTCGCTGCCGCGCGGCAGGTCGACCTCGACGAGGTGGGGAGCTTCGGCAGGCAGGGGCTGGTCGGCGAAAGGCCGCAGGGGGAGATCGGCGTGCACGCGGTCCGGGGCGGCGACGTCGCCGGCGATCACACGGTCTTCTTCCTGGGAGACGGCGAGAGGCTGGAGCTGAGCCACCGGGCCTCGAGCCGGGACGCCTTCGCCTCCGGCGCCGTCCGCGCCGCCCTCTGGATCGTCGGCAAGGCGCCCGGCGTCTACTCGATGCAGGATGTCCTCGGCTTCGGGGCGGGCAGATGAGCCACCGGCGCGCGCGGGTCGTCCGCTTCGAGGACGGGGACAAGGCGAGCTGGGGCAGGGTGAACGCCACGGGGATGGTCGAGGTCCTCGATCGAGCGCCCTGGGAAGGAGGCGCGCCGACCGGCAGAGAGCTCCCCCTCGACGGCTGCACGCTCCTGGCCCCCGTCACGCCCACCAAGATCGTCTGCGTCGGCCGCAACTACGCGGCCCACGCGAAGGAGCTCGGCAACCAGGTGCCGACAGAGCCGTTGATCTTCCTCAAGCCCCCCTCGAGCGTGATCGGCCCCGGCGCCCCGATCGTCCTCCCCTCCATCTCCTCCGACGTGCAGCACGAGGCGGAGCTGGCGCTGGTGATCGGGAGCCGCTGCAGGGGCGTGAGCGCCGCGGACGCGCTCTCCTACGTCCATGGCGTCACCTGCCTGAACGACGTCACCGCCAGAGACATCCAGCGGGCGGAGATCCAGCTCGCCAGGAGCAAGAGCTTCGACACCTTCTGCCCGATCGGCCCCTGGATCGTCGAGGGCGCCGGCGACCTCGGCAGCCTCGACGTCCGCTGCAGGGTCGACGGGGAGCTGCGGCAGGACGGCAACACCCGCGACATGCTCCATGATGCGGCCAGGCTCATCGCCTTCATCTCGAGGGTGATGACCCTCGAGCCCGGCGACGCGATCGCCACCGGCACCCCTGCAGGCGTAGCGACCCTCGCCGCGGGCCAGGTGGTCGAGGTCGAGATCCAGGGGATCGGCACCCTGACGAACCCGGTGGTCGCCGAGACTGGATCGTGAGAGTTCGTGAAATTCTCACGAACTCTCGCGAGCCGGAGGCGAGCAAACGAAAAAGAGCCCCCTCGCGTGAAGCGCGAGCTGCAGGAAGCGCCCAGGCCCTGCGTCTTCGCGGCGTCCTCGCCTACGTCGCGTTGGGCTCCAACCTCGGCGACCGCGAGGCGATGCTCCGCGCAGCCTGCGAGCGGATCGACGCGACCACGGGGCTGCGGATCCTGCGCGCCTCCCACCTCTGGGAGACCGCGCCGGTGGGCCCGCCCCAGCCCGACTACCTGAACGCCGTGATCGAGGTGGACGCCTGCCTCGCCCCGAACGCCCACCTCGAGACCCTGAAGCGCATCGAGTCGGAGCTGGGCCGGATCCGGGATCCCTCCACCCGCTGGGGCGCCAGGACCATCGACCTCGATCTCCTCTGGCAGGGGGGCCTCCACCTCTCCACCGGCGACCTCGTCCTCCCGCACCCGCGGATCGCGGAGCGAAGCTTCGTCCTCGCGCCCCTCGTCGAGCTCGCGCCCAAGCTGGACCTCGATGGCTCGAGCGCAGAGGAGCTCCTCTCGCGCAGGCCGGCAGCGGAGCGCGAGGGGGTGCGTCGTCTGGGCACGCTGCTGGCCGCCGCGAGCAATCCGGAGGGCTGACCCGCAGCGTCAGGGAGCGCTCAGCCGCTTGGCTGCACCGCCGACCGAGCCCTCATGGTCGCCGGGCCGATAGCGGACAAAGGCGGGATCGACCGGCTTGACCCGGCACTGGTAGCCGCCGAGGCTCCACCTGGACGCCAACGAGCCGGCGCGGGGAGGTCCCATGAGCAAGGTGCTCTACTCGCTCGAGAACATCGAGAGGTGCAAGTGCGGGAGCTGTCCGGTCTACCTCTCGAGCGCCTGCGCCAAGGCGAAGAACGCGACGATCGACTGGTCTCCCGGGAAGCTTCCCCCCGCCGACGTCATCGAGGGGATCTACTGTGCGGAGGAGGTGGGCAGCTCCAGCTGCGACGATCTGGATGGCGACCTCCGATGCAACTGCCCGACCTGTCCGGTCTGGGAGGAGTGCGGCCTGAACGAGACGCACTTCTGCATCCGGGGCGCGGCGGCGAGCTGAGTGAGTTCTTCGAGAACGCTCGCGCGCCGAACCCCTGATCGCCCGTGCTTCGACTCAGGGAGCGTCGGTCCCCTTCGCCTCGGCACAGCAGCGCTCGCTGCCGGCAGCGCAGGCCCGATCCCTGAAGGTCGCCACCTCCTCGGTCCTCCCAAACTCCTGGGCCGTCCGGCTCTTCACGCAGAGGGCGAGACCCAGGTTCCTGTCCTCGGTCCCTTCAATCCGTTGAAGAAGGGCGTTCGCCGCGAGATCGGCGTCCTCCCAGCGCTGGAGGTTCGCCAGCATCACGAGCCGGTAGGAATGGAGATCGCTGTTCTCCGGCAGGTGGACTAGCGCCTCCTCGATCGCCTGGAGCGCATCGGCAATGCGCTCGGCCTGGACGAGCGCCGAGATGTAGCCACGCTGGATCATGATGGAGGCGGGATCGGTGGCGCGGGCCAGATCCCCCAGGCGGATCGCCTCCTCGAAGTTGCCTTCCTGTTGGACCCGAGCCGCGCGCCTCCAGGCATCGTAGCCGGAGGCCGAGACGAGGCTGAAGGGCTTGGGGACGCAATGGCTGCCGCAGCGGTTGATGTTCGAGTAGAGGGAGATGATCTCGCCGCCACATTCGATCTCCCAGTGGTCGATGATGTCCATCCTCGAGGAATCACCTAGCTGGCGCCGGATCGCGCTCATCGGTGAGGACGAAGGGTTCTGCGCGGAGAGGGACCCCCGGCGCTTGCCAAAGGCGGGGGTGCCGTCTGGGCAGAGGAGCCGATCGAAGTATGGAACGATTCGAGCGTTCCCCCCTGCGGCGAAGAGGCCCCACTCGACCGGATGCGCCACCGTGAGGCCATAGCCCTCCGGGAGATCGGTGCACTGGTCCGCGGCGACCTCCGTCGCGGGGGTCGGGCAGGCGTCTCCCTCGAGCTGGCCGGAGGAAGCCTGGGGCGCGCTGGCCTCCGCCAGAGGCTCCGGCTTCGTCTCGGCCTGGGCGTGATCAGGGAGGACCCCGGGCTGTGCCTGGTGGGTCGTGCAGCTCCAGCCGGTGAGCATTCCAACTGCGAGGACGAGTACCCTTTTCATTGTTTCCTCCTGACGAGGCCTTCGCGCGGCCTCACCAGGAGTGTCCCACATTGCTACCAGACCACCAAGCCGCGGCGGACCTGGAAGGGCGTCGTAGAGGCGCTCAGACCTTCGAGCTGCGCCTTCGGACCTCCACCTGCCCGCCCTGCACCCGCACGTCGAAGCAGGGCTGGGGGAAGGGGGCGGGGCCGCGGACCACCTCTCCATCCCGGAGGCGGTAGGTCGATCCGTGGCAGGCGCAGACGATCGCGTCGCCCTGGAGGCTCCCGTTGGAGAGGGGGCATCCGGCGTGGCCGCAGGTGTCGTCGAGGGCGTAGATCCGATCGTCGTGCTTGACCAGCATCACCCCGGCTCCGTCGACCTCGGCGCGGGTCGGGCGCTCGGGGCGCAGCTCCGCCTCCGCGATCGCCGGGGTGAAGGAGGTCGGATAGCGATGGTGGGCCGTGCGGCTCACCTGGGTTCCCTGGCGGTAGACCAGGTTGCCGCCGAGCCAGGCGCTGGCGCCGGCGAACGCGAGGCCCATCGCAGAGAGCGCGGGGCCGCTGGAGCCGCCCCGTCTGCGGTTCACGAAGGAGGCGATCTGGAGGCCGAGGGCGGCGGAGTTCATCACCGCGTGGATCAGGCCGACCCGGCGCTGGCTGCGGTTGGTGTCGGCCCAGTCGGCGAGGCCGGTCACCGCCGACGCGGTCGCACCGGCGATGCCGACGGCGATCGCCGCCTCCGCCTCTCGGTCCAGATCCTTCCTCGTCGTGAGAGAGATCAGATCGAAGACCGTCGCAGCGGTCCAGGTCCCGATGGGGATGTCGGTCAGGGCGGGGTGGAGCGGGTGACCGAACCAGGTACCGTTGAGGAAGTCCTTCACCTTCTGGCCCACCGGACCGCGCAGCCCTTCGTTCAGCCAGCTCTGGAGGGGAGCCGCGATCGAGTCGATCGCGTCGCTGCGTTCGATGGCCTGCACCTCCCGCTCGCCGAAGCCGGCGACGGGGTGGTGGTGGGCGGCTCCGTTCGGCTCGAAGCCGGGGGGTTCGGTGTGCATGGCTCTCTCCTCGGGCGGGGGCTCGTCAGCTCGGAAGCTGGAGGCGCCCCGCCGGGGAGACAAGCCCCGATCGAGTCGAGCCTGACCCTCAGAGAACCGAGAGCAGGTCCTGCACGTCGAGGAGGCCCACCGGGCGCATCCGCGCGTCGACGACGGGGACCTGATCGATCCGCGCCTCCCGCAGGATCTCGGCTGCCTCGAGGACCAGCATCTTCGGGTGCACCGTACGGGGGTCCCGCGACATCACGTCGCCGATGGTCCCCTCGAGGGCGGAGGTGCCACGCTCGAAGAGGCGGCGCAGGTCGCCGTCGGTGAAGATCCCCACCAGCTTCCCGCGCTTGTCGACGACGTTGGTCGCGCCGGGCTTGCCGGGGGTCTGGGTCATCACCGCCACCGCCTTGCTGAGGGGCTCGTCCGCCCGGACGATCGGGTTGGCGTCGTCCTGGCGCATCACCTCCGAGACCCGCATCACCTTCTTGCCGAGGGATCCGCTGGGGTGGAAGAGCGCGTAGTCGTCGTCGCTGAACGAGCGGCTGTCCAGCACCGTCATCGCCAGGGCGTCGCCGAGGATCAGGAGGACGGCGGTGGAGGCGGTGGGGGCGAGCCCCAGCGGGCAGGCCTCGGAGACGTTCCCCACGTCGAGGACGATGTCGGCGTGTTCGGCCAGCGGCGAGGCGCTGTCGCCGGTCATCACGATCACCTTCGCGCCGATCCGCCGCACCGGCCCCATCATCCGCACGATCTCCTCGGTGCGGCCGCTGTTGGAGAGGGCGAGGACCACGTCGTCCTTGGTGACCCGTCCCAGATCGCCGTGGAGGGCCTCGGCGGGGTGGAGGTAGAGGGAGGGGGTCCCGGTGGAGGCGAAGGTCGCCGAGATCTTCTGCGCCACGTAGCCAGGCTTGCCCAGCCCCGTCACCACCAGCCGCCCCTTGGTGGAGAGGATCATCTCCACGGCCTTGGAGAAGCTCGCGTCGATGCGGGCGAGGAGGGAGTTGATCGCTGCAAGCTCGGCCTCGATCACCTTCCGTCCCATGTTCACCCGCTCCCTGGGGGAGGGGAGGAGCTCGGGCTTGCGGGTGCTCACCCGCCCGGCAGGTGCGGGCTTGCGGGTGGTGATGGGCCTGGGGCGGGGGAGGGAAGGGATCGGTCGAGTCGCCATGGGCCGGCTTCCTACCACCGAATGTCCGTTTTCGTCGAGTCCACCCTGGATGCCTTCGACAGCCGAGGCCAGGGCGGCTGCAAGAAACGCCTGCATCCGGCGGAAACGCCCGCTAGATGACTTTGTGGTATAGGCCAGCCGACCCCACCCCCCGGGCGCCCCCGGACGAGGAGATCCTCCATGCAGTTCTTCATCGACACCGCCGACATCGCCGAGATCAAGAGGGCCCACTCCATGGGCGTCCTCGACGGCGTCACCACCAACCCTTCCCTCGTCGCCAAGACCGGCAGGCCCTTCCATGACGTGCTCCAGGAGATCTGCGAGGTGGTCGACGGCCCCATCTCCGCCGAGGTCGTCTCGGTGGACTACGAGGGGATCGTCGCCGAGGGCAGGGAGCTCGCCAAGATCCACGAGAACATCGTCGTCAAGGTCCCCCTGATCGTCGAGGGCCTGCGGGCGGTGAAGACCTTCTCCTCCGAGGGCATCAAGACCAACGTCACCCTCTGCTTCAGCCCCACCCAGGCGCTCCTCGCCGCCAAGGCGGGCGCGAGCTACATCTCCCCCTTCGTGGGCCGCCTCGACGACATCTCCTTCGACGGCATGGTGCTGATCGGCCAGATCCGCGAGATCTACGACAACTACGGCTTCGACACCGAGATCCTGGTGGCGAGCGTGCGCAGCCCCATGCACGTGCTGGAGTCCGCGCGCATGGGCGCCGACGTGGCGACCTGCCCCCTCTCCGTGATCGAGCAGCTCGCCAAGCATCCCCTCACGGACATCGGCCTGGCGAAGTTCCTCGCCGATTGGGAGAAGGTCCCGAAGGCGAAATAGGCGAACCCGCCGGCGCCTCCCGCCGGGGGCGAGGGATGGGAACCCGTTCTTTCCTGGCGCGGCAGGGGCACGACTGTGCTTACTCTCCGCCCATGAGAGCTCTCTTCTCCGCGCTGGCGATCGCCTCGGTGATCGCCGGCTGCGCCCACGTCCCCGCCCAGCCAGAGCCCAGCTTCGTGCAGGGGCAGCTCCTCACCGCGGACCTGCAGCCCGTCAGCGACGCGGAGCTCCTGGTCCTCGCACGCCAGGCTCGCTACCTCCTCGTCGGGGAGCAGCACGACGACCGCTGCGACCACCGGGTCCAGGCGGAGGTGGTGCGGCTCCTCGGCGGCGCGGGCCTCTGGGCCGTCGGATTGGAGATGGTCGACGTCGATCGGGTGGGGGTGCTGGAGCAGTTCTCCGCAGGCGAGCTCCCGCTCACCTCCCTCGACTGGGCCCTGGACTGGAAGGTGAACTGGGGGATCGACTTCGCCGACTACGAGCCGATCTTCGTGGCGGCAGAGCAGACCGGCACCCCCGTGGTCCCCCTCAACCTCCCGCCCAAGGTGACCCGCGCCCTGACCGACGGCGACCCCGATCCGGTGCCGGAGGAGCTGCGCGCCCTGGTCGTCCCGGAGGCGGAGGTGATCGCGGCGCCGGAGGAGCAGATCGACTATCTGCGCAGCGCCTACGAGGGCCATGGCCGCAGCAGGATCAGCGACGAGGGCTGGCGGCGGTTCATCTACGTGCAGTCCCTCTGGGACTCCCAGATGGCCTGGCGCGCGGTGCAGATCCACCGGGAGCTCGATCGCCAGGTGATCGTGCTGGCAGGCGCAGGTCACGTCTGGAACGGCTGGGGGATCGCACGCAGACTCCGGGCCTACGATCGCGAGGCCCGGATCCTCAGCCTCGTCGCGTGGAGAGGGGACGGCCCGCCCGATCCGGCGCTGAGCGATCTCTTCTTCTACTGTCCGGAAGCGGCGGGGCCGGAGGCGGCGAGGGACGAGGCGAGCTCGCGCTGACCCTCGCCCCGCGCCTGTGAACGCCTCCCCCCGCATGCAGACTCAGGGGCCGAGAAGATCCGGCAGCACCTCCCCGGTCCTTCCCTGGGTGAAGTGCTCGAAGCGGTGCCCGTTGTCGGCGGGGTCCGCGTTCACCAGCCAGGTGCAGGCGCCGAGCTGCCGCGCCTCGTCGACCAGGCCCGCCGCCGGATACACCGCGCCCGAGGTCCCCGCCGCCAGAAAGACCAGCGGCCCCCGCCTGGCGGCCTCGGTCAGGAAGCGATGGATCCGCTCCAGGTGGGAGGGATCCAGCATCTCGCCGAACCAGACGATGTGGGGACGCAGCCGCGCGCCGCAGCGCTCGCAGGGAGGGGCCCCGTGCAGGTGGCTCGCGCGATCCTCGAAGGGCGGACGGGAGCAGGAGGAGCAGCGGGAGGTGAAGAGGTTGCCGTGGATCTCCACCAGGCGCTCGCTCCCTGCGTCGCGGTGCAGCCCGTCCACGTTCTGCGTCGCCAGGAGGAAGCGATCGCCGAGCCGCCGCTCCAGCTCCACCAGGGCCAGATGTCCCGGGTTCGGCCTGCACCCCTTCGCCCCCTCCCGGCGGGAGGAGTAGAACCTCCACACCAGGGCCGGGTCGGCGTCGAAGCCCTCCGGCGAGGCGAGATCCGTGAAGGAGTGGCTCTCCCAGAGACCCCCCGCCCCGCGGAAGGTCGGGATCCCGCTCTCGGCGGAGACGCCGGCGCCGGTGAGCACCAACACCGAGGTTCGATCGTCGATCCGAGGTCGTTCCATCAAAGTCGAATCTCCCATGAGAGCCCCCTGGACCGGCCTCCGGGGGCTCTGCTACGGTCCGCCGCCCGCATGCCCGTTCATCCCAGTCCAACATCGAAGGCGCCACCATGTCCATCCACGTCCCCACGATCGCCCTGACGGCGGTGCTGGTCGGTGTGGAGCTCGCACTGGGCTTCCTGCTGATCGGGCGGATGTTGGGGCGGCAGCGGGGACTCGGCGTCTGGAGCGTGGCCGCGATCCTGCTCTCGGTGGGCGGGCTCTCGTGGGGGCTCTACGGTGTCGTCCCCGAGCTCCTGGTGATCCTCCTGGGCAACGGGATGCAGTACGTCGGCTTCGGCCTCCTCTGGGTGGGCTGCAGGGAGTTCTGCGACAAGCGGCGGCTGCTGTGGCCGGTGATCGCCGGGTTCCTGCCGTATCTCGGGGCCCTGGTCTTCTTCGCGACGGTGGTCCCCAGCACCAGGGCGCGGGTGATCGTCTTCACCCTCGGGACCGCGCCCTGGACCTTGCTGAGCGCCTGGACCTTCCTGCGCGCCGCACCGCCGGCGCTGCGAACCAGCGCGAGGATCACGTCGGCGGTGCTCTTCATCCACGGCTCCTTCCTGATCGTCCGGATGTTCCTCTCGCAGCCGGGGACGAGCACGATGGATCTCCTCCGGCAGAGCTGGCCGCAAGCGCTCACCATGTTCGAGATCTACCTCGGCTCGATCGCAGCGCTCCTCGCGCTGGTGGCGCTGCTCACCCACCGCCTGATGGTCGACTTCACGCAGGCCGCCCGCATCGACGAGCTCACCGGCGTCCTCAACCGCCGCGCCGTCGAAGAGGAGGGGGAGCGGGCGCTGGCCCTCAGCGAAGCGATGCACCTCTCCTCCGCCGTGCTCCTCTTCGACCTCGACGACTTCAAGGCAGTCAACGACACCTACGGCCACCCGGCGGGGGACGCCGTGCTCCGCCACTTCTCCAAGCTCGTGGGACCGGCGCTGCGTCGCTCGGACGTCTTCGGTCGCTACGGAGGGGAGGAGTTTTTGGCGGTGCTGCCGGGGACCGGCGCCGCCGCGGCGCGAGCGGTGGCGGACTGGCTGCGGCGGCGGGTCGCGGAGAACCCGATCGTGGTGAACGGCGCACCGATCCCGCAGACCGTGAGCATCGGCGTCTCCTGCGGCGAGGGCGAGACTTTGCACGAGATGATCGACCGGGCGGACCAGGCGCTCTACCGGGCGAAGGGAATGGGGCGCAATCGGGTGGAGGCGGCAGCCTAGGCGATGAAGTTCGACCTGCAGACCCTCCAGCTCCTCGATCTGCTCGCCAGCCTGGAGCTCGTGCTGCTCTTCTACCTGGCGGGGCGGATGCTGCGCGGTCGTCCCGGGGTGCGGTTCTGGGTCTGGGGGATGGCGAGCGCCGCCGCCGGGCGCCTGATCCTCCTCCTCGCCGGGACCTCGACCCCCGGCGCCTCGCTCCTCGGCGCCCTCGTCCTGGCGCTCTCGCCAGCCCTGCTCTGGGCGGGGATCCGCGAGCACTGCAACCGCCATCGGCCCCTCCTGCCTGTCGTCGCGAGCGTGGCGGCCGTCGGCGCCCTCTGGATCTGGGGCGGCGGCGCGAGGTACGCGGTGCTCCTCGCCTCCGCCTGCTGGTCGTGGGCGATCGCCTGGACCCTCCTGCGCCACGACACAGCGCTGCGTCCCGCGGGGACGAACCTGGTCTCGGCGATCTTTCTCGTCCACGGCGGCGTCCAGGTGGGCTGCGTCCTCTTCAACTGCGCGGTGGGCTACGACCCCCTCCTCGCTGAGCGCACGCTGCCGCGGGTCCTGATGACCCTGGAGTCGATCTTCTTCTCGGTGGCCTTCACCTTCGTGGCCATGGGCCTCGCGAGCCAGCGGCTCCTGCGCAAGGTGCGGGAGGACGCGCGGATCGACAGCCTCACCGGCCTGCTCAACCGCTGGGCCCTGCTCTCCGACGGCGAGCGCGCCTTGGAGTTCTGCCGCCGGCGCGAGAGCGCCTGCGCTGTGGTGATGGCAGACATCGATCACTTCAAGCGCCTCAACGACTCGAAGGGACACGCTGCCGGCGACGCCGCCCTCCGCCTCTTCGCAGCGGAAGCGAGCCGTGCCGCAGGGCAGTGGGCGGTCCTCGGCAGGTACGGGGGGGAGGAGTTCTGCGCCGTCCTGCCCGGTGCGGGCGAGGCGAAGGCGCGCCTCTGGGCGGAGGAGCTCCGCGCCCGGATCGCCTCTCTGGACCGGTTCACGGTCAGCTTCGGTGTAGCTGCCGGCACCGGCGCCGAGCTCGACCTGATGCAGCTCATCGCGAAGGCCGACGACGCCCTCTACCGCGCAAAGGATCAGGGGCGAAATCGGGTCTGCGGCGCTTGACGGTGTTCCCTTCTTTCGTTATCTGAATGAACGCTCATTCAGGTGTGAAGGAGGTCCCAGCAGGTGTCGACGAGTGGTCCCAGCCCCAGCGGTCGAAGCCAGGACAAGGGAGGCAAGCGCGCCCGGATCGTGGACGCGGCGATCCGGGTCTTCGCGGACCATGGCTTTCACAAGGCCACCGTCGCGGAGGTGGCCAGGGAGGCGGACGTCGCCGACGGGACCATCTACCTCTACTTCAAGAACAAGGACGATCTCCTGGCCTCGCTCTTCGAGGAGCGGATGGCGGAGCTCAACAGCCTGATGTCGGCGGAGCTGGAGCAGATCGAAGGTGCCCTGGAGCAGGTCCGCACCTTCGTGCGCACCCACCTGCGGATGGTGCGGGAACGGCCCGCCTTGGCGCAGGTCTTGATCATCGAGCTGCGGCAGTCGGCCCGGCTCCTCAAGTTCCACAAAGCCCAGGGCTTTGCGTCTTACCTCGACATCCTCGGCGCGATCCTGGCCCGGGGGGTGGAGGAGGGGACCATGCGCCCGGAGGTCGACACCAAGTCGATCCGACGCGCGATCTTCGGGGCGCTCGACGAGGTAGCCCTCTCATGGCTCCTCGGCGGCCGCCGCTTCGACCTGGAGAAAAACGCCGAGCAGCTCGCGGAGTTCTTCGCCCGCGGCCTGGCTGCGCAGGCACCCTGATCACGAGAACGAACCAACGAGGAGATCGTCATGGATTTTCAGCTCAGCACCGAACAGATCGCGCTTCGAGACACCGCGCGCAAATTTGCACGCGAGGAGATGGCCCCGGTGGCGAAGGCCTACGATCAGACCGGCGAGTTCCCGCTGGACGTGATCGCCAAGGGCTTCGAGCTCGGCCTGATGAACATGACCCTCCCCGTGGAGCTCGGCGGCCTCGGGCTCTCCCACTTCGAGCAGGCGCTGGTGGTCGAGGAGCTGGCAGGGGGCTGCGCCGGGATCTCGACCTCGATGATCGCCAACGACCTGGCGCTGCTGCCGATCCTGATCGGGGGGAGCCCCGAGCAGAAGGAGCGGCTGGTGAAGCCCTTCAGCGAGAAGCTGCGCTTCGCCTCCTTCGGGCTCACCGAGCCCGGCGCCGGATCGGACGTGGCGGGCCTCGCCACCACGGCGGTCCGCGACGGCGACCACTATGTGCTCAACGGATCCAAGATGTGGATCACGAACGGCGGCCACGCGGATCAGTTCACCATCTTCGCGACGGTGGACAAGAAGGCGGGGCGGAAGGGGATCACCTGCTTCGTGGTGGAGGGTCGTCCGGAGGGGCTCACCTCGGGCCACCACGAGGACAAGCTGGGCCAGCGCGCCTCGAATACGGTCTCGCTCACCTTGGAGAACGTGCGGGTCCCGGTGGCGAACCGGATCGGCGAGGAGGGGCAGGGCTGGCAGATCGCCATGGCAACCCTCGACAACTCCCGCCCCCTCACGGCGATGCTCGCGGTGGGGATCGGCCAGGCCGCCCTCGAGCACTCGATCGCCTACGCCAAGGAGCGCAAGCAGTTCGGGCAGCCGATCGCCGCCTTCCAGGGGATCCAGTTCATGATCGCGGACATGGCCACCGAGCTCCACGCAGCGCGGCTCCTCTCCTACGAGGCCGCCGCCCAGCTCGACGCAGGCCAGCGCAACACCCTGGTCTCCTCCTACGCAAAGCGTTTTGCCGCGGACACCGCGATGAAGGTCTGCACCGACGCCGTGCAGATCTTCGGAGGCTACGGCTATTCGAAGGAGTATCCGGTGGAGAAGCTCTTCCGTGACGTGAAGCTGATCCAGATCTATGAGGGGACCTCCCAGATCCAGCGGCTCGTGATTGCGCGGGAGCTCCTGAAGGCTTGATGCAGGAGCGCCCCGGGCTTATCTCTGCGTACCTTGGGTGAGAGCACCCGCTATTGAGGAGACGGACCATTGAAGATTCTATGTGCGGTGAAGCGGGTCGAGGACCCGGATCAGAAGATCAAGGTGAAGCCTGACGGCAGCGGGATCGTGCTGGAAGGCATGAACTACAAGCCGAACCCCTACGACGAGATCGCCGTCGAGGAGGCGCTGCGCCTGAAGGAGAAGCAGGGCGGCGGCGAGATCGTGGTGGTCTCGGTGGGCGACGACAGCTTCGTCACCGAGATGCGGCACGCCCTGGCCATGGGCGCGGACCGCGGGATCCTGGTGAAGGTCTCGTCTCCCACCGACTCGGACGGCGCGGCGCGGCTCCTCGCCAAGGTGGTGGAGAAGGAGCAGCCGGATCTCGTCATCGTCGGACGCCAGGCGGTGGACGACGATCAGGCCCAGACCGGTCAGCTCCTCGCGGAGTACCTCGGCTGGGGGCAGGCGACCTTCGCCGCGAAGGTCGAGAGCCTCGAGTCGGCGGAGGAGAAGAGCAAGACCCCCGGGCTTCAGATCGAGGGCGGCAAGGTGAAGGTGATCCGCGAGGTGGACGGCGGCCTCGAGTTCGTGGACGTGGAGCTGCCCGCGGTGGTGACGACGGAGCTGCGGTTGAACCTGCCGCGGTACGCGTCCCTCCCCGGGATCATGAAGGCGAAGCGCAAGACAATCGAGGAGCTCGACGCAGCCTCGCTGGGCGTGGACATCACCCCCAAGGTGAAGGTCCGCAGCCTCAGCAGCCCGCCGGCACGAAAGGGAGGCATCAAGGTCCCCGACGTCGCCACCCTGATCGACAAGCTCAAGAACGAAGCCAAGGTCATCTAGCTCGCGCCGAAGAAAGAGGAGATACGAAATGTCCAATGTATTGGTTCTGGCCGAGCAGCTCGAAGGCAAGCTGAAGAAGTCCTCGCTGCACGCGCTCAACGCAGGCAAGCAGCTCGCCGAGCGGTCCGGCGGCAAGGTCATCGCCCTGATCCTGGGCAAGGGGATCGGCGACGCAGCGGCGGAGCTCGCCGCCCACGGTCCCTCGGAGGTGTGGTCCGCCGACGACGCGAAGGTGGAGCACGCCCTCGCGGAGACCTGGTCGAAGGCCGTCGAGAAGGCCGCCAAGGACGCAGGGGCGACCTACGTGGTCGCGGCGTCCACCTCGCAGGGGAAGGACATCCTCCCGCGGGTGGCGGCGCGTCTGGACGCGGGGATGGCGTCGGACGTCCTCGGCTTCGGTGGCAGCGGCGCCGACGTCACGTTCAAGCGCCCGATGTGGGCGGGATCGGTGATCGCCGAGGTGGAGATCTCGACGCCGGTGAAGCTCCTCACCATCCGCCCCACGGAGTTCCCCGCAGCGGAGAAGGCTGCGTCGGCAGCTCCCGTGCAGGCCTTCGCCCTGCCGGAGCTCGGCACCCCGAAGACCCACTTCGTCGAGTTCCGCCAGGTGAAGAGCGCCCGCCCGGAGCTGACCGAGGCGAGGGTCGTGGTCTCCGGCGGCCGCGGCACCAAGGGCGACTTCAAGCCGATCGAGGCCCTCGCCGACGAGCTGGGCGCAGCCATCGGCGCCTCGCGGGCGGTGGTGGACGCGGGCTGGGTCCCCAACGACTACCAGGTGGGCCAGACCGGCAAGACGGTCGCTCCCGACCTCTACATCGCACTGGGGATCTCCGGTGCGATCCAGCACGTGGCGGGGATGAAGGGCTCGAAGGTGATCGTCGCGGTGAACAAGGACGCCGACGCCCCGATCTTCCAGATCGCGGACTACGGGCTGGTCGGCGATCTCTTCCAGATCGCCCCGGAGCTCGAGGCTGCCCTCAAGGCGGCGAAGTAAGAGCGCCCTTCGACAGCTCGCTTCATCGGAAGACCCGATCCCTTCAGCCGAGGGGTCGGGTTTTTCGTGTGCGCCCGCAGTGGCGCGGACCTTCATCGGCTCGCCCGCCCCCGGGTGAGGGCGGACGAGCCCGGCGTCATCGGGAGAGGACGGCGGTGAGGCCGCCGTTGCAGCTCAGCACCGCGGCGTCGCCGCTGGGGAGAGCGACGACCCCATCCGTGGAGAAGGTGAACGCGGACGGGGAGGAGAGCCCCTGTAGACCCGCCTCGCTCGCGAGCAGCCGGAAGAAGCGTCGGTCCGGGCCGTACTCGAAGAGGCCCATCCTCGGGCTCGACAGCAGCAGGGCGCCGTCGGGGGTGAGGGCCGTGCCGTAGAGATCCTCGAGGAAGGCCCCGGACTCCTGTTGGAGCGAGTCCGCCGGGGACTTCGGATCGAGGCTCCAGAGCCTCCCCCCCGGACCGAGGTAGTAGAGGCGATCGTCGGCGTAGATGAGCGAATAGAGGTCCCCCCCTTCCATCTCGGCGACGAGGCGGCTCTCGCCTCCCGTCAGATCGACGGCGCCGATCCCCACCAGCCGCGCCCCTTCGTCTTCGTCGGTGTACTCGAAGCTGAAGTAGACGGTCCCCTCCCCATCCTCGGTTACGCCTCCAGCCGTCCAGCTCTCGGACTCCTCCGTCTCGCCTTCGACGAGCTCGGTGATGGCGCCGGAGGCGGGGTCGACCCGGTGGACTCCGTCGGCATATCCGCTGACCAGGAGGAACCCTTCGGAGTCCACCCAGAGGTCGTCCACGGAGAAGCCCAACCTCGCGACGTATTGGACCGCGCCGTCCACCCCGATCCGTACGATCGCGCCATGTTCGTACTCTCCGACGAAGATCTCCTCTCCGATCGCGACGCCGGCGTAGACGCAGTCGACACCGACCGCCAGAAACTCCCACGCGTCCTGAAGATCGGTGGCGACCACCGCCTGGGCTCCCACGACCAGGAACGTTCCGTCCTCGAGGAGCAGCAGGTCGTCCGGGGTGGCCTCGTCCACGAACTCGACGGGCTGGACGGTGGACTCGCCGGTCTCCAGGTCGACGACGTGGACCTCGTCGTAGGTGGCGAAGTGGAGGAGGTCTCCGTCGAGGAGCAAGGTGCCGTCTTCCCCGTTTCCGACGAAGAGAGGCGTCTCTTCGGTCCCGTCGCTTCGCCGATAGACCTGGATCCTGCCTCCCTCGGAGGCCCGGATCGTGAAGACGGCATCGTCGCTCACCGCCAGGTCGATCACGCGCTCGTCCTGCAACAGGAAGGGCTCGACCAGGAGCGGTCCGACGAGCGATGCGCGGTAGATGCCGAACTCCGTCGCGAGGAAGAGCTCCCCGTCTGGTGCGATGGCCATTGCGGTGAGGACGGCGAAGATCGGATGTGCGCCGACGATCGAGGCGCTGCCCCCGCGAACCTCGACGAGGCTCCCGCCTGCGTGGGAGGTGGCGATCAGGAAGCGATCGCTCGCGTCGCCAGCCACGGCGGTGGGCGTACCGATCTCGTCGTGGGAGAGGACCTGGCGCACGGTTTTCGTGCCTCGATCGAGGTGGAAGATCCCTTCGTTTTCATCGACCAGCCAGATCCGCTCCTCCGATCCGTCGCGCGTGGTCACCGCACGCAGGAAGTTCGTCGGGACGGCCGTGGGCCAGGGGCGGGTCCAGCCCTGGTAGACCATCGTCACCAGATGGGCGTTGCTCCTCCCAGCCTCGGTGACGACGGAGAGCATCGCTTCCGCGGGCTCGAAGAAGGAGGGCGAAAGCGGCGGCGCGATCCCTCTGACGACGAGGTGATCCGCCGCGGCGCTGACGACCTCCACCGGGCGGCCGTCGACCAGGACCTGGTTCCCGCCGACGTCGGGAGAGAAGCCCTTTCCTTCGATCGTCACCAGGGTCCTGGCGGAGGCGACGTCGGGTCGCACCGCACGGATCCGCGGGGCAGCGCTGGGGAGGTCGCCTGCCGGCGTCCCGTCCTCCCCGGGCTCTCCCTTGGGCCCTCGATCCCCGGGATCCCCCTCGTCCCCGACAGGACCTCGAGGACCGGAAGGCCCGGGCTCTCCCTCCTCACCCGTGAACACTTCGCAGCCTGCCAACGAGAACGTCAGCAGCGCAGCAGCGAGCCAGCTTGCCTGCCGCCGAGCGGAGGCCGAAGACGTGATGTTCTTCATGGCGACCTCCTAGCGGTAGAGCTGGTTGAAGTAGGAGGGGACGTTGCACTCGAGGAGGGTGACCACGCCGGAGGACGGCAGCGCCAGGCCCGTCGCCCCCACCGCTGCCCGCCAGGTGGTGCCGTCTGGCGCGACCTCGAAGTAGCCCTCGGGGCTCGCCACCAGCAGCAGGGTCCCTTCGTCGGTGATCTCGAAATCGCCGATCCATCCCGCGATGGAGAAGGGGAAGGTGGAGCGGACGTCGTCGGGATTCGCGACGTCCACGCTGGCGACGCTGCCGGCGGAGGGGAAGTAGAGCCTGCCGTCGAAGAAGCCCAGCCGCTCGATCCAGGTGCCGTCGTCGAGCTCGAGGACCGGGGTCCGCGCTCCTCCCTCCAAGGGGATCGACGCGAGGACCGTTGGCCCTGCAGCGTCCCGGTACGCGAAGTAAACGGTGCCTTCGCCGTCTTCGGTCAGCCCTCGCTGGAGCGACTCGCCTTCGCCTGCCTCGAAGAGGACCTGGGCCTCCCCGTTCGCCGAGTTGATCCGATCGATCCCCTGCGGGTCCGCCGTGAGCAGCCCTCCCTGGTGATCCACGGTGAGGCTGGCTCCCCAGAGGGCCTCGTTGTGGATCAGCTGGACCGAGCCGTCCGGCTTGACCCGGTGGACGAAGTCGAGGCTGGAGCAGAGGACGATCAGATCGGTTCCGTCGTAGCCAGCGTCGTGCGGGCAGTGGATCCCCGCATAGACGGCGCTCCACTCGAGCGCTTCCCACTCCGCTGGGTCGCCGTCGCTGCGCAGGACCTGATCGGGCAGCACGAGGAGGAGCCCTCCGTCCTCGAGGAGAACGGGCCGGCTCATGTAGGGAGCCGGGTTGGAGAGGGTCTCGTAGATGGGATCCGCCCCTGCCTCGAGGGATGCGAGGGGGATGCGGACCAGGGCGCCGGGAGAATGAAAGTAGATGAAGTCGTCATCGACCAGCATCGCGCCGGAGGTGTCGGTGTCGAGGTCGATCGTCCGAAACGACTCCGGGTCATCGAGGCTCACGATGTAGAGGCGGTTCTGATCGTCGGTGACATAGAGCGAGTCGCCTCGCGCCTGGACCAGATGCAGATCCTGCTCGGGATCGAACCAGGGCTGCTCCTGCTCCCCGCTCGGTGAGATCCGGTGGATCACGCTCGAGAAGATGTCCGTGAGATAGACGAAGCCCTCGTCGTCCACCGTGAAGTCGCCGACGTCCTCGAGCCACTCTGCGGAGAAGAGGAGCGATTTGCCGTCTTCGCGCAGCTCATAGAGGGCAGGGGGGGACTCTCGAACGAGGGCGAAGACCCGCCCGGTCGGGCTCGCGCCGAGCTTCCACGGCTGTCCGAAGAAGAAGAACTCGTTCGCGTACGCGATCGTCCGGGCCTCGATGTCGAGCTCGAAGAGCCCGAAGTCTTCGTCGAGGAGGAGGGCGACCTGCCTGCCCTCAGCGTCCCGGCGGCTCACGCCATCGAAGAGGATCGCCGGATTGGCGATGAAGGGACCCATCTGCGTCTCGCCCCTGGGAACGAGCTGGATGTAGACCGAGTTGCTCGCCTGGTCCTTGCTGAAGACGGTGATGGCGGCCAGGCGATCCTCGATGCCGGTGGTGAGGCCCTTGACCCGCAGCTCCGTCGCGCCGTGGGTGATCACCTGGGCAGGGCTGCCGTCGACCAGGACCTCGTTGCCACCCTGGGGATCGAAGCCGGTGCCGGCGATCGTGACGATGGTCTCGCTGGAGGCAGAGGACGGAAAGATGGACGTGATGCTCGGCACCTCCGCCTGGATGCTCTCGCCATCCTCGCCCCGCTCTCCACGCTCTCCCCGCTGGCCCGGGTCCCCCTTCTCCCCCGGGTCTCCCTTCGGCCCCATGGAGCCAGGCTCCCCGATGGCGCCACGCTCGCATGCGCAGGCGGAGAGCGAGAGCCCCAGGACCGCAGCCAACAACCACGTCGTCTTTTTCATGTTTCCCTCCAGTTTTTGATACCCCGATCGGCGAGCTATCCCCGTTTGGGCTCCGGCAGTCAAGGCATGGGGTCTGGCGGCGGGTGGGGCCGGCGGGGGCGGTGTCGCAGGGCGTGCCACCTCTCCTTCGTCGCGAAGCACGATGTCTCGAGACATTGAAGATGAAATCGAGCCATCACCGGCTTAGAACTTCGTTCCACTCGATGCAGGGAGGGAGCGAATGCCCCAGTTCGTGAGCGCAGCAGAGGCGGTGCAGGTGATCCGGTCGAACGATCGGGTCTTCGTCCATGGGGTCGCGGCGACGCCGCAGCTCCTGGTGGAGGCGATGACCGCGAGGGCTCCGGAGCTGCGGGACGTGGAGGTGGTGCACCTCCACACCGAGGGGCCTGCCCCCTACGCGGATCCGGAGAACGCCGGCCACTTCCGGGTGAACTCCCTCTTCGTGGGCGCCAACGTCCGCAAGGCGGTGCAGGAGGGACGGGGCGACTACGTCCCGGTCTTCCTCAGCGATGTGCCGCGGCTCTTCCGCCAGGGGATCCTCCCCTTGGACGTGGCGCTGATCCATGTCTCCCCTCCGGATCGCCACGGCTTCTGCTCCCTCGGGACCTCGGTGGACGTGGCCCGGGCTGCGGTGAAGGTCGCCAAGGTGGTGATCGCGCAGTGCAACCTGCAGATGCCGCGCACCCACGGCGACGGCCTCATCCACGTGAACGAGATCGATCACCTGGTCCAGGTGGACACCCCGCTCCTGGAGTCGCCGCCGAGGCCCCCCACCGAGGTGGAGGCGGCGATCGGGCGCAACGTCGCGTCTCTGGTGGAGGACGGCGCCACTCTGCAGATGGGGATCGGCGGGATCCCGGACGCGGTCCTCGCCGCCCTCGGCGGACATCGAAAGCTGGGAGTCCATACCGAGATGTTCTCGGACGGCGTGGTCGATCTGGTGGAGAAGGGGGTGATCACCGGAGAGATGAAGCGGGTGCACCCGGGGAAGATCGTGGCGGGCTTCGTCAACGGCACCCGCCGCACCTATGACTTCGTCGACGACAACCCCCTGGTCGCGATGCTGGATATCGCCTACGTCAACGACACCTCGGTGATCCGGAAGAACCCGAAGGTGACGGCGATCAACAGCGCCATCGAGGTCGATCTCACCGGCCAGGTCTGCGCCGATTCGTTGGGGCCGAAGCAATACTCCGGCGTCGGCGGGCAGATGGACTTCATCCGAGGGGCGGCGCTCTCCGAGGGGGGCAAGCCGATCATCGCCCTGGCCTCGGTCACTCGAAAAGGGAAGTCCAAGATCGTCCCCTTCCTGGCGGAGGGCGCGAACGTCGTCACGACGCGTGCACACGTTCATTACATCGTCACCGAGTACGGGGTGGCCTCCCTCTTCGGCAAGAACCTTCGCCAGCGGGCGAAGGCGCTGATCGAGATCGCGCACCCCGACCACCGGGAGCTCCTCCAGAAGGCGGCGCACGAGCGCTTCGGGCGATAGGGAAGCGGACGCCTTCCGGCTCCTGGCTCGCTTCAGGGTTGCCCGCGAGGCGCTCTCCAGATGGGTTCGGCGCCGGACACGCAGGGGTGACGAGCCGAGATGCGACATCCGCGCACGCTCGCCCGCCTGCTGGGTCTGTCCGGGCTCCGTGGTAGATCCCTCGCATGTCCGAGGTGATCCTCACCCGAGAAGGTCTTCGAGCCAGGAGCACGCCGCTCTGGCTCGACGCGACCCGCAAGACGAGCTGCTCCTTCGTCTCCCACGCCCACGCCGACCACATCGGCAGACACGTGGAGGCGATCGGCACCGCCGTGACCCTGGACCTGATGGGGCATCGGCTCAAGGGTGCGCGGACGGTCAACCGGGCGGTGGGGTACGGCGAGCGGATGTCGGTCGGCTCGCTGGAGCTCGAACTCCTCCCGGCGGGGCATGTCTTCGGGAGCGCCCAGGTTCGGATCACCTCGCGCGGGCACCGCACCGTCTATACGGGCGATCTGAACACCGCTCCCTCCAGGACCGCGCAGCCGGTGGAGGTGGCGAGCTGCGACACCCTGATCATCGAGTCGACCTTCGGCCATCCCCGCTACCGCTTCCCGCCGCGCGCCGAGGTGGAGGAGCGGATCGCCGACTTCGCCGAGGAGGCCCTGGAGGTGGGGGAGACCCCGGTCTTCTACGCGTACAACTTGGGGAAGGCCCAGGAGGCGGTGAAGATCCTGGGCGAGAGCGGTTTTCGGGTCCGGGTGCACCCCAACGCCTGGGCGATCTGCGAGATCTACCTGCGCCATGGCGCGATCTTCCCCAACGCCGCCGTCCTCGGGCCGGAGCCGGAGGCGGGCGAGGTCCTGGTCGTGCCACCCGGGACCCGCGACTTCGCCGCCTGGAATCGGGGGGGACCAGTCCGCACCTGCCTGCTCAGCGGCTGGGCGATCGATCCCCGCGCCCGCTACCGCTCCAGGACCGACGCCGCGATCCCGCTCTCCGATCACGCGGACTTCGACGGGCTGGTGAACTACGCCATCGCCACCGGCGCCTCCCAGGTCCTCACCACCCACGGCAGCGCCGACGACCTGGCCCGGGAGCTGCGGGGGCGCGGGATCGACGCGCGAGCGATGAAGCCGAACCCACAGCTCGAGCTCTTCTGAGCCGGGCGGGGCGGTTGCCGCGGCTCGCCAGTCCTCAGGTCGCCGGCGCCGGCAGCGCCCCCTCCACCTCGAAGACCTCCCTGGAGAAGACCAGGTTCTCTCGGACGAAATAATCCCGAAGGCGGAACTCGACCCGCTCCCGGGTGGCCACGCAGAGCCAGGTGCGAGGGGGGCGGGGACGCTTCTCCGCAAAGGCCTTCGGCGTGAAGAGGGCCACGTTCAGCCCGCCCTGGGGATCCCGCGCCGATCGATATCGGAGCACCTCGACCCCTGCTTCCCGCGCCGCCCGGCCCAGGGCTTGGGTGGCTGCGTAGCTGATCTTCGACTCGAGGAGCGCAGCCCAGGGTCGAAAGGCCTCGCCAGCGAGATCCACCGCCAGGGACGACCGCACCCTGGCCTGGAAGACGGAGAGCTCCACCATCACCGGCGGGAGCCTGGCCTCGGTCCCCTCCAGGAAGAGCAGCCGGTAGTAGGCGACCTCTGCGAGCGCTGTCCGGGGGCGCTCCGAGCCGTACCAGAGGGAGCGCTCGAAGCGGCTGGCGAAGCGCGAGCCGTGGCGCAGGGGCGGGTAGCGAAAGGAGGTGAAGAGCAGGTAGTGGAGCCCCTCGAAGGCCTCTTCCTGGGGAAGCGGCGGCTTCTGGCTCTCGAGGAGCTCCTCCAGGAGCCGCTGCTCTTCGTCCGAATCGACCAGCTTGCGGGTGGAGATCACGTGCTGGGCTTCGACCACCCGCCACGGGCTCCCCTCGTAGCCCTCAGGCTTTGCCCCGGATTCCGTCCAAATATTGAGAGACATCCACGAGTCCGCGCACGCCCTGCATCAACTCCAGCGGCTTGCCGTTGAGGTGGTGGTTGTAGGAGCGCAGCCAGTCCTGGCTGCTCGAATCGGCGCCGCCCAGGAGCGCGTCCAGGCTGCGAAAGATCCGGATGAAGAGGATGGCGAGCTCCCCCTCCTTCGTGTCGGGGCGGAGGTAGCTCGAGCCGGCGCCGATCCGGGAGAGGGTGGCGGCGCTCACCCCGACGATGGCCGCGAGCTCCTTCTGGGAGAGCTCGAGGAGCGCGCCTGCGCGGAGGAAGGCCTTGGTCAGCACCGTCTGGTCCGGCGCCGGTCTGGCGTTCGCCGCTCGCTTCGGTCTCCGCGACATCCGCGACTCCTTCAGTTGAGAGTATATGGCTGAAATCTTTCATTTGCAACTCGGGGCGCAGCGGAGGCTCGATCTCGCCGGGGGCGGGGGACGCCGCCGTGGTAGAAGGCAGGCGTGTTCGAACAGACCATCAGCGATGACGAAGCAGGGCAGCGGGTCGACAAACTGGCGAGGCGCCTTCTGCCGGAGGTGCCGCTCTCGGGCATCTTCAAGATGATCCGGACCAAGCGGATCCGGGTGAACGGGAAGCGGACGAAGAACGACTACCTGCTCCAGCCCGGGGACGTGGTGGAGTTCCGGGTGGTCCAGCCCGGCCCCTCCAACGCGCCCCTGCCTCCGCGGCCCCGTGCCCAGAAGATGCCGCCGGTCTCCATCCTCCTGGAGGACGAGGCGATCCTGGCGGTGGACAAGCCGGGGGGGATGGCGGTCCACCCGGGGACGGGGATCCAGGGGGGAACCCTGGTCGACTGGGCCCGGCAGTACCTGGAGGTCGACGAGAACCAGAAGGAGTTCAAGCCCAGCCCTGCCCATCGCCTGGATCGGGAGACCTCCGGCGTGATCCTCGTCGCCAAGAAGCGCCAGGCGATGGTGCGGCTGACGGAGATCTTCTCTGGGAACACAGCGGAGAAGCGCTACCTCGCCTTGATCCTGGGGAAGATGCCGCGCTCTCGGGGGACGATCGACCTCCCGCTGGCGGAGCACCAGCAGAGCGCGAAGTCCCGGGGCGAGCGGGGCATCAACATGCAGAGCGCGATCACCCACTACCGGGTCCTCGCGGTGGGCAATCGGGTGAGCCTCCTGGAGTGCACCATCGAGACGGGGCGCACCCACCAGATCCGAAGGCACCTCGCGGCGATCGGCCATCCGGTGGTGGGCGATTCGCGCTACGGCGACTTCGCCTTCAACCGGGAGGCAGCCAAGAGCTGGGGGTTGAAGCGCCAGTTCCTCCACGCGCGCAGGCTCGAGCTGGAGCATCCGCTCACCGGCCGGCCCCTGGTGGTGCAGGCGCCGCTCCCGAAGGAGCTGGTCCAGGTCCTCCACGGGGCAGGGATCGCCTGGACCATGCCCAAGTCCAGCGAGGAGAAGAAGGCGGCGCCGAAGGGCGCGCCGCGCAAGCGGGAGGCTGGGGCCGCAGGGGACGAGCCCCAGGAGCGCCGCGGCGAGGTGGCCCGTCCGGACAGGTTCGGCGGGGACCTCTTCGCTGGCGACGACGACCCCGGCGCGGCCGAGCCGGACGGCGACGACGAGGGCGAGGACGTCATCTCGGACGAGATCTATTGACCCCGTCGAGAGGGGAGGCAGCCTTGCACCATCGCGTCGTCTTCGGTGACAACCTCGGGATCTTGCGGGAGCTCGAGGACGAGTCCGCCGACCTGATCTACATCGACCCCCCCTTCAACACCGGCAAGGTCCAGGCCCGCACGAGCCTGAAGACCGTGCGCTCCGACCAGGGAGACCGGAGGGGCTTCCAGGGCAAGAGCTACGCCACCACCAAGGGGGAGACCCGCTCCTTCGACGATCGCTACGACGACTTCCTCGCCTTCCTGGAGCCGCGGCTCGTCGAGCTCCACCGGATCCTCAAGCCCACCGGCAGCTTCTACTTCCACATCGACTACCGCGAGGTGCACTACTGCAAGGTCCTGCTCGACCGGATCTTCGGCAGGGCCTCCTTCCTCAACGAGATCATCTGGGCCTACGACTATGGGGCCCGAACCACCAGGAAGTGGCCGGCCAAGCACGACAACATCCTCTTCTACGTCAAGGATCCCTCGCGCTACGTCTTCAACGTCGACGACATCGATCGGATCCCCTACATGGCCCCTGGCCTGGTCGGCCCGGAGAAGGCGGCCCGGGGCAAGCTGCCCACCGACACCTGGTGGCATACGATCGTCAGCCCGACGGGGAAGGAGAAGCTCGGATACCCCACCCAGAAGCCCCTCGGGATCCTGAGCCGGATCGTCCGCGCCTCCTCGCCACCAGGCGGCCTGGTGCTCGACTGCTTCGCTGGGAGCGGGACCACCGGCGCCGCGGCGCTCGAGGCGGGCAGGCGGTTCTTGCTGATCGACAACAACCCGGAGGCGATCGGGGTGATGCGGCGGCGCTTCGCCGACCAGGACGACGTCTCCTTCGAAGACGCCGATCCGGGCCTCCGACACGGATGACGTCGCCGCCGGCTTGGCTGTTGTGCCCGGGCTGGGCCTGCACTACCCTGCACGCCAATGGTTGACGACGAGCGTGGCCCCGAGGGGGCGCCGCCTGCGGACGACGGGCAGGCGAAGAAGGCAGGGAAGAAGGCCGGAATCGGCCGCTGGATCCTTCGGCTCCTGATCGGTGGGACCCTCCTGGGGATCGCCGCCGGCGTCGCTGTCGCCTGGTGGGGCTACAACGAGTACGGCAAGGATCTGCCCGAGGTCCCCAGCCTGGACGAGTGGCACCCGAAGATCCTCAGCCAGGCCTACGCCACCGACGAGGTGCTGATCGCCGAGTTCTTCGAACAGCGGCGCAAGGTGATCCCCTACGAGCGGATCCCGAAGAAGCTGATCCAGGCCTACATCGCAGCGGAGGACAGCAAGTTCTTCGATCACATGGGCTTCGACATCCAGGGGATCGCCGGCGCCGCCCTCAAGATCGCCAAGTCGGGGCGGATCCGCGGTGGCGGCTCCACCCTCACCCAGCAGACCGCGAAGGCGCTCCTGATCGCCGCGGAGGGCTACGAGAAGGGGACGGAGCGGACCGTACGCCGCAAGGTGAAGGAGCTGCTCCTCGCGCTGGCGCTGGAGGAGAAGTACAGCAAGGAAGAGATCCTCTGGCTCTACCTGAACAACGTCTACCTGGGGCATCACAGCTACGGGGTGCAGTCGGCGGCCGAGAACTACTTTCGCAAGAACGTGGAGGAGCTCAGCCTCCCCGAGATGGCGCTGATCGCGGGGCTCCCCCAGGCGCCGTCGCGCTACTCCCCCTTCCGACATCCGGAGCGCGCTGCGGCGCGGCGCCGCTACGTGCTCAGGCGGATGTTCGAGGAGGGGATGATCTCCGCAGCAGATCGAGAGGCGGCGGAGATCGAGCCGGTTCAGGTCCATCCGGTGGAGGACGTGTTCGGAGACACCGCTCCCTTCTTCGCCGAGCACGTGCGCCGCGACGTGGTGGCCCGCTACGGCAACCCGCGCCTCCTCACCGAGGGCCTGAAGGTCTGGTCCTCGATGAACAGCGAAGACCAGCGCTACGCGCAGGAGGCGATGCTCACGGGGCTCCACTTCGTGGATCACCGCCAGGGCTTCTACGGTCCCCTGCAGAACCTGCCCAAGGAGGAATGGGACGAGCGGCTCGCGGGCTTCGACAAGGTCCTCGCCTCCCGCGGCGGCGCGCAGCTCGAGCGGGATCGCCTCTACGTCGGGATCGTCTCCGAGCTCGGCTCCAAGGTCGCGACCATCCGCCTGGGCACGGGGCTCCAGGGGGAGCTTCCCCTGGGCGCGGCGAGGTGGGCGCGGGTCCCCAACTC
>Ga0180215_1001467_pt1 | contig 25903 bp, 29 predicted proteins | sample eDN3rd37CBELigBY_FD_128871 | JGI IMG/M metagenome (GOLD analysis project Ga0180215, IMG submission 128871) | Enriched backyard soil microbial communities from Emeryville, California, USA - eDNA 3rd pass 37_C BE-Lig BY (version 2) (version 2) | ecosystem: Environmental > Terrestrial > Soil >...
CAACATTGTACGTTTAGTTGGATGATTGATTGTCACACAACAGTGCTTTAACTATGGAAACATCATAAATAGACTAGACTATCGATAGAGTCCAATCATATGGGCGTTCCGCATCTTTTGTCCCTTATTTTTCAATGCCTTGTAGGTTATCTTTTCGGATGATGCACATAGTTGAATAAGGCTCTGGAGGATGGGCTTTTGAACCAGTGCCTTATTGGCCCGAAAACAAAATTCGTCTAAATAAGCCTGCAAATGGCGAACCCCCAACCCATGAAAGGTATCGTTCATCCACTTGTGTGCCTTTTTGAAAAGAGGGTACCCGAACTTAAGCCTACGTGGCTTGAGTCTTTCCGTGATAAATTCCACTTTGGATTCCTTTTCCTCAATCCATCTTGCAGCAAATGAGTCTTTTTCCTCAGTGGAAATCCACTTCACTCTTGGTGCTTCTGTGAGAAGTTTCATTTTAATATAGGTAGGTTCCTTTTGCTCATTCAGGGAAGTGCCAACAAGGAGATGGTGCTCTTCGGGGTGGGTTTGGCGGTGCGGATTGTAGGGACGGCCATAGCAGGCATCATGGACCTGGACCATCCCGGACAGTAGATTTGAGGCATCCGCTTCGCCCATAGCATCACGGATTTTATGGAGCATTAACCAGGCTGTTTTATAGGTGACTTTAATAATGCTCTTTAGTGCAACGGCATGAACAGAATCAGGGTGGGAAGCAAGAAAGATGGCAGTAAACCATTTTCGCAAGGCAGTCCTGCTTCCTTCCATGATCGTTCCCACGATTAAAGAAGTTTGGTGGCGGCATTGGGCACATTCATAGAGGGGAAGCCGGCGCGTGGTGATTCTATAGAAATGGCGATGCCTGCAGCTGGGGCAAACAAATCCATTGGGCCACTTGGCTTGAAATAAATAATCTGCACAAATTTCTTCCGTATGAAACCGCTCCGCAAATTGCTCTAAAGTTAGCCCGTCCATCCCTAATCTCCTCCTTTTTAAATGAGCGACATTCTATTCATAGAATAGCAAACGTACGTTCCCAAGTAAAGACAAAATTTTCGACAAAAGGGGGACTGGAAGAGAAAGAAATTATCGGACTGACAGAAAGGGATACTGACCAGAGGGCGTAAAATAGTATGGTGGATAAGCGGAAGATAGGTGCTTGTACATTGAGGAGGGAACACCTGAAGGAGTGGGATAGTGGACAAAGGGAGTAAAAAGGTATGGTGCTAAGCAAGTAGAGTAGGGATGTGCTTATGCATTGAAGATCCCCTGAATAGGAGGGATAGTGTCCAAAGGGTCAAGAAAATATACATGGACACACCTTCCCCTCCCACCAGGTCTCTACCGAATACTTCGTCCCCCATCAACGGGCAGCGTGATTCCTGTAATAAATGAGGACTCGTCACTCGCCAGAAATAGTGCTGCATATGCGATTTCCTGGGCCTCGCCAAACCGCCGCATAGGGCTTTTTGTTAGAAGCGCTTCAATAATTTCCGGGCCTGCGGTATCAATTAAATTGTCGACCATTCTTGTTTTTATTGTTCCTGGGCAGATGCAGTTGACTCGAATCCCTTTCTCCGCATAATCCAACGCCATGGATTGGGTTAGTCCGATAATGCCACTTTTTGAAGCGGAGTAGGCCACAAGATTTGTATTCCCACGGATTCCATTAATGGAAGAGATGTTAACAATGGATCCTCTTCCCTTTTCCAGCATATGTGGAACAGCAAACTTACTGCATAAAAAAGCACTTTTCAAATTTACGCTCAAAATATGATCATATAGATCGGTGGGCGTATCTGTGACCGTCCCGCCGGGATTAATGCCGGCATTGTTCATCAGAATATCTATTCCACCGTACTTCCTCACGGCTGTTTCAATGACTTCCATTGCTCCCTCTTCCGTAGATACATCCGCGGTCACAAAAGAAATCCCTTCTTGACCCAGCAATGCCCGTTCCACTTCCGAATTGGGTGCTTCAATGTCTGCCAGGATGACTTTTGCCCCTTTCTCTAAAAACAATAGACCCGCACTCCAACCGATCCCGCCGCCACCACCTGTAACCACAGCCACTTTATCTTGCAATCTCACGAGGTTATCCTCCTATACAATAGATTCTATATGGAAGTGTACAGTCTAAATCAGACCTGGTCAAACATTATTCAAAAAATATTAAAGTAATAGAATATATTTGATATATAATAGGGAGAAAAGGGCTAATGACCGACTCGATGATAGGAGGCAAATGATGAAAATCAGTCAATTGGAATGTCTGTTTTTATTTTCCCCTTTTGAAAGACCACTGGGGAATTCCCTCGTGTTCTTTCAGGGAAAGTGCGGAAATGTGATCAAGATTGTAACCAATGAGGGTGTTATTGGATACGGCGAGGCCTATGGTGATCAATCACAGCTGTACAAGCTATTTAACGAATTGTTCCCTTCCCTGATCGGAATGTCTTTTGATTCGTGGGAGCCGGTCCAAGAGAAAATACGTCATATCATACAAGGAAAAGTTCCTCCTTACACTCAAGGTTGCATCGAGAGTGCCTTTAATTTAGCCTATTGGGACATCCAAGGGAAAATCGCGGGAAAACCAGTCTGTCAGCTGTTTGGGGCGGAACCGAAAGATCAGATCCCCATCTATGGAACGGGGTTATTCTATCGTGAGGTAAAAGATTACAAGGATCAGTTGCCCTTCTTTATGGAGGAAATGCAAGGATTTGTAGATCGAGGTTATCATGGAATTAAAATGAAGGCGGGAAGATACCCGGTGGAGCAGGAGGCTTGGCTGATCGAGCAGGTTCGGAAGGAATTACCTTCACAAATGCAGTTAATGGTCGATGCCAATTGCGGAATGCGAAGTGTGGCGGAAACTAGGGATCTGATCCAGCGTTTGGAGGATCTCGGAATCTACTGGTTAGAGGAGCCATTCAGACCGGATCAGTATCTACAATACCAGGAAATAACGAAAAGCACGGAAATGTCTATCGCCGCTGGGGAGAATGAATACTCATTGGCTGGCTTTGAGAAATTAATAGAATCGAAGGTTTCCATTTTGCAGCCTGAGCTTTCTTTATGCGGGGGATTCTCGCAAATTCCAGCCCTTATTCAACTTGCCAAACAGGCAAAGGTGCCGTTAACTCCTCATGTTTGGGGATCGGGAATATTGTACGGAGCAACATTACAGTTTTATTCCATGACCCATGAGAAACCAGCTTTTATGTATGAGTGTCCATTTCTCGATGATCCGCTGCGGGATCAATGTTTTAGTACAATTTCCATCCAAAATGGGTATATTGATACACCGAAAAAGCCAGGTCTCGGTGTAGAGTTAAACGAGGAAGAAATTAAACATTACTTGATAAAATTTTAAAAATAGATGGAAGCCTAGGACAGACGATCGCCCCTATTCATAATTTGTTAGGGATTTCAACCTACAAGGAGGAATGGAATTGATCAGTCACGTTGTCCAGCCGGGTGAAAATTTATGGATGATTGCGCAGCGCTATGGGGTAAGTGTGCAGCAAATTATGCGTGCCAATGGACTCACGGACCCTGGTTTAGTTTTTGTGGGTACGACACTAAGAATTCCAATCCAAACCACACCACCTGCTGTTCCAGGATATCCATCACCAGGCCCCGGTCCGTCGCCAGGCCCGTTTCCAGGTCGTCAATTGGAGCAGAGAGTTGACGCCTTAGAGCGGGAAGTCAATCAGTTAGGCCGTCGCGTAGGGAATTTGGAAAATCGGGTACGTCGCCTTGAAGGTCGTTGAGCTGTAAACATAATAGAGGGCTGCATGGCAGAATGCAGCCCACATTTCCTTACCTCCTGATTTCCAACACGGCTCCAGGAGGTCTCTGATCCCGTTGAATTTGGCGAACTCGACTATTACTGATTCGGCGAGCAACAAAAACCAAGGAAGAAGCTAAATCATTAAAACCTTCATCTACTAGATTCCGGATATTTCGGCTGCCTCGGTAAATTTTAAATCTACCTTGATAATTGATATCTTCAAACAAAACCAGACTTACTTCTCTTCGATCATCGCTGTTTCTCATCCGAAAGCTTGAAAGAACATCGTTGAAACCAAGGATTCGCATGTCACGCACAGCTACTTCTCCGGCGTTGAAAACGATCCGGTCTCCCTCGAAATTGATGTCAGAAAAGAGCTGAAGCCTTAAATTCTCTCCTCTTTGGCTCAATCGAGCAGGGAGCTTTACTACCCTCGTTTTGTTAGCAATCTTTGCTTTTAAAACCATGGGTTTTCTTGAACTTTTAACCTTTGGACTGGAAACTACTTTTGTTTTATTCATATGATCACCTCTCTTTTAAACTATGAAGAGCGATCAAATATGAACTAGTGAAAACAACCAGTTTATCTTAAATTGGTTGTATATCTACCTTCATTGCTAGTCTAGTATTACGAAATCCTAGATTCCTATCCTTCCTGATACACCCTTTTCATCCAATCGAGGATTCCCGCGTTTTCTTGCATACGCAATTCCTCCACATCCTGGACACAAATCACGCGACCGTCCTTAATGGCTACCATGGTATCAAGAATCGGTTCGACTTCTTCAATTTCATGCGTGGTAATCAATACCGTCTGCTTTTCGATATCGATAAAGGAAATCAACCCTTTGATAATCGAATCACGAACTAAGGGATCCAACCCGGACAGCGGCTCATCCATGAGGATGATGGGAACATCGCGGGCTAGGGTAAGGACAATCTTCAAGCGACCGCGATTTCCTTTGGACAGGTTTTTGATCTTTTGACTGCGATCGAGTTTCATAAAAGACAAGATTTCATTTGCTTTTGCAGGACTGAAATCAGCAAATTGAGATTGGTAAAAGTCAATCATATCGCCTACAGTGAAAAAAGGGTAGAAGCCATCTGATTCGGAAAGATAGGAAACAACATGACTAATTCTCCGAGATGCCACTTCACCATTCACGGAAATTTCACCAGAAGTTGGCTTTGCCAGACCGGCAATCAGCTTTAGTGTTGTCGATTTTCCACTGCCGTTCTCCCCAATAATCCCGATCACTTTGCCTGTTGGTAGAGAAAACGACACATCTTTTAACGCGTGTTTTGTTCCATATCGTTTGGAAACCTGTTTAAATTCAATCATGCTTTCGCGCCCCCCTCTTTTCGAAGATATTCTTGCAATCCCCTGACCATCTCCTGATCGGTATAGCCCATTTCCCGCATATCATTAATAAATTGAATAATTTGTTGTTCCTTTAAATTCTCCCGTAAGGACGATAAAATCGATTCATCCTCTGTCACAAAGGTTCCCTGTCCTCTCCTTGTTTCCACGATGCCCATCCTTTCTAGCTCACTGTAGGTTCGTTGCACAGTGTTGGGATTCACCCCTGACTGAATCGCCATCTCTCGCACGGAAGGAAGCTTTTCTCCTGCGGAGAGCTCCTTACGGACAATCTGATGGCTAATCCGCTCAATCAGCTGCAGATAAATCGGTTTTGATGGATTAAATTCTTCCCCCATGGCTTACACCTCAACCTTACGGTCCAGCATCCAGCTTGAAATCCAAAACAGAAGGGCTGCTAGAATAAGATGAAAAACATAAATTCCTGCATAAACCACATCAAAATGCATCAGGTGCAGAAGGTTGTTGTCTGAAAGAGGGATTGCACCCCAGTGTGTTAATTTGTTATAAAACAAAGTCCCTTCCAGACTCCCCCAGAGACGAGGACCAATGAAGATTATGAACAGGATAATCAAAACCCGCCAATTTCCTAGCTTTTGTTTTGAGACAATTTCGATCATCGAGAATAATAAGGTCCATAACCCTAGATAGATTGAAGCAAGGATAATGTGAATGAGCATGAAAATGCCCGTGGTCCATATTTGCTGAACAGTCAAATCGACGATCCCTGAATTGACCTGCCATGCATAAAGGGCAAACAAACAGGCAAAAAAGAGGGAAAAACAAAGCGCCCCAAAGCCATTCAGTAATTTTGCCGCTAAAAGGGCATTCCCTGAAAGTGGATTATGCAACCAAAGATGCATCGTATGCTTTTCACGTTGCAAACTGACTCCTAAATAAATAGGAAGGTAGATCATATGTCCCATTAACAACATCGAAGACATTGGAATGAGAATCCCCGGATGAGTTTTCCCTGAAATATAAAACCCAAAACCCATAAATACAGCCATAACGAGAAAGGCGATCAATGCCGCTGTTCGACCTAACCGATATTCCTTTCGTACCAAACCAGACCAAGCACTCAATAATAACACCTCATTTGTATTTGTGAATTAGTGTACTAGTTAAATAATACACTTTAATAATTAATCATGTCAAATTAAATATGGAAATTACAAGTATGACTTATGAACACTTTGTGAAAAATAACAAAAAAGAAATTTTCAGACTCCGTAATTTGATACAATAGGGATATGATAAATAGCCCTATTAGTATAGGATTAATGTGAAAAAGAGAGTGGAGGGATTGGTTTGAACATTAGAGAGATAGAACTTCCAGGTATTGGGAAGAAGTTTGAAATTGAAACACGAGATAAGGAAAAGATCGTGATCATTGTTCATGATGATGGACGAAGAGAGATCTACCATTTTGACCGAGATGATTATGAAGAACCGATCTCTAATTTTACTTTGACAGATACAGAATCACGGCAATTGGCAGCGATTGTAGGTGGGATGATTTATAAGCCGCAAGCGCTAGAGACGATTGAAGTAGCGCTACATGACCTGATGATTGAATGGTTTAAGGTTGAACCAGGGGCTAAAGCAGTCGGAAAGTCAATTGGAGAAATGCAAGTCCGACAAGTTTACGATGTTTCTCTGATTGGTGTGATTCGCAAGAGTAAGCAAAACTTGATTAATCCTGGCCCGGAAATAGTGATTCAAGAGGAAGATATGGTTGTAGTCTCCGGGGAAAGAAAGAATTTAAAACGATTTGTCCATGAAGTCCTGACGAAAGGGGACACATAGTATCGATGATTGACCCATTAGTATTAGAAGTTGGTACTGCCCTCGTCCTTGTGTCCCTGGCCGCTGTACTTGCTGGAAGGTTGAAATTCTCGGTCATCCCCTTTTTTATTTTGATTGGCATGATTGTTGGTCCACATGCCCCCTCTTTTGGAATTATTAACTTCCAATTCATCGCCAGTTCAGAAATTATCCACTTTTTTGGACGGGTTGGTGTTCTTTTTCTTCTGTTTTATCTAGGTATCGAATTCTCCGTGACCAAAATTATCCGTTCAGGAAGAAATATTGCGGTAGGCGGCTCGATTCACGTGCTGCTGAATTTTGGCTCTGGACTTTTATTTGGCTATTTCATGGGTTTTCCCCTCGCAGAAATATTGATTATCGCAGGCATGTTTACGGTGACCTCGTCGGCCATCATTGCGAAAGTATTAGTTGATTATCGCAGGACGGCAAATCCGGAAACAGAACTAATCCTCGGGATTGTCATGTTCGATGATTTATTCCTTGCCGTTTACCTTTCCTTGATTTCGGGTCTTATTCTCGGTGAATCCACTTCCCTTATGGGGACACTAGGATCTGTTGCCATTGCCTTCGGGTATATGCTTCTCTTTTTCATTGTCGCAAGAAAGGGCACCCCTCTATTAAATCGACTCTTGAATGTCCGTTCGGATGAGATCTTTATCCTCATTATCTTTGGATCGTTGTTTTTTGTAGCCGGGTTCTCGGAAACGATTCATGTGGCGGAAGCGGTGGGCGCTTTATTGCTCGGTTTAGTCTACTCTGAGACGGAACATCGTGAGCGAATTGAACGGTTAATTGTCCCGTTCCGTGACTTCTTCGGGGCGTTCTTCTTTTTCAGCTTCGGTCTGGGAATTGATCCATTTTCCTTGGGTGAGGCGATTTGGTTAGCGCTTGGAGCGGTCTTAATTACAATTGTCATTAATATAACGGCAGGGTTAACAGCTGGAAGGCATGCCGGGTTGTCTTACAAAGCATCCTCCAACATTGGTTTGACCATTGTTTCCAGAGGGGAACTGACGATTGTCGTAGCGAACCTTGGAATAGCTGCCGGCTTGCTACCGATACTCAAGCCGTTTTCTGCCTTGTATGTTTTGATCCTGGCCTCAATTGGGCCCATTTTAACGAAGGAATCCAAAAACATTTACAATTTTGCTGTGAAGATTCTTCCTGTTAAAAAGAAAAAGGCGGAAGAACCCAATCCGCTGGAAGGAAGCTAAAAAAAGAGCCCCAAGGAGACTTAAGCCCGACTCCTTGGGGCATCTTTTCGTTCAGCGTTCTTTCACTGAACCCTCAATTCTCTTCTGATCGGGTTCTTCGGTAATATCTTCTACAATGTTCCTCGTCGAAGTGCGAAATTCGCGAAGCGTTTCTCCGAGCGCACGGCCAATTTGTGGAAGTTTGCTAGGTCCAAAGACAATGAGGGCAATCACTAAAATAATAATTAACCCGGGGATTCCAATATTACTGATCATACGAGCATCCCGCCATTCTTGCTGTATTTAATAATTCCATCCGCTGCTCGATACGATAGGGCACCCACTGTCCCCGTCGGATTGTAACCACTATTATGTGGAAAGGAGGAAGCTCCAACGACAAATACATTTTCTGCGTCCCATAACTGTCCATAGTTATTGATAGCTGAAGTTTCTGGAGAAGCTCCCATAATTACCCCTCCAGTGTTATGCGTGGATTGGTAAGGAACAATATCATATGGACCGAGATCTTTTGCTACTTGAATGGTATCCGCCCCCATTTCCTTCATAATATCTCCGCATCTTTCCGCAAGAAAAGCAGCTAGCTGACGATCCTGCTCTTCAAAGTCAAAGGTCAGACGAATCAGTGGATCCCCGAACACATCCTTATATTCTGGGTCAAGATCAAGGTAATGATGTCGAAACGGCATACTGGCTCCCTGTCCGGAAACAGACAATGTTCGATTATAATATTTAATTGAATTCGCTTTAAATTCCTTGCCCCATGTTGGTGTTCCTTTTGGTACTGAGTTGGATGCAATGGGTCTTTTTCCCGTTTGACTGATCCGGATCCCGCCCCCGTGGATAAAATTGAGATTCGAGTGATCGAAATTATCCCCATTATAATCATCAATGGTCACCCCAAGGGCTCCTGCACCTGCAAAATTATTAAATTCCATCCTTTCGTAAAAACCTAATGCATTCCCTTTTTGTACTTGGTACGCATAGTTCTTCCCGATTACGCCAGTCCCTGTTTTGGGGTCATAGGGGCGACCAAGCTTGGAATTTAATAATAAACGGACATTATTAAAGACATAACTGGTGAGAACAACAATGTCTGCTGGCTGTTCAATCTCTTCGCCTGTTGTGACGTCTGTGTACAGAACCCCTGTCGCCTTGTTTCCAGTATGCAAAATACGCCGCACATAGGAGTGAGTACGAATTTGGAACTTCCCGGTTTTGTTGGCTACCGGGATTACGGTGACCACCGGATCGGCCTTGGCTCCATACTCACATCCAAAACGCTCGCAAAAACCGCAATACTGGCAGGCGGTCCGGGCAATTCCATCGGGATTCGTGTAGGCTTCTGAAAGATTGGCTGATGGTGTTGCATACGGATGGAGATTTAGCTTTTTCGTTGCATCTTGAAACATCTTCATCTGCGGTGAGTATTTCATGGGAGGGGTCGGATATTTATCAGACCTCTTTCCTCCCAGTGGGTTTTCTTCACCAGAGATGCCAGCCATTTTCTCAAACTTATCAAAATAAGGCTCTAATTGATCATAAGTGATGCCCCAATCCTGAATCGTCATCCCAGCTGGGATTTTATTCTTTCCATATCTCTCAATCGTTTGGCTGTATATCTCAAAATCATACGGCAAAAAACGATAGGTTTGTCCATTCCAGTGAACCCCTGCGCCTCCCAGTCCGTCTCCTAACAGAAAAGACCCATACTGGCGCATGGGAAGGGCACGAACCTTTTCATTGCTGCGAAAGGTGACGGTTTCTTTGGAAAGATCCTGAAACAATTCATATCGGTAAGCATAACGGAGCTCATCATGAACCATAAAATAATCTTCCGTTTTTCTTTCCTTTCCTCGTTCCAGTCCCACAACCTGGAGCCCCTGCTTGGTTAATTCCGCGGCAATGATTCCTCCGGCCCAACCTACTCCGACAAGCACAACATCAACTTTTGGCAGTTTCTTCGCCATTTTTTCACCTCATTTCTCTTAGTGTTGAACGTGATCCTTCAGACTTTTAGGCGGGATCTTTGCAAATTTTTCACTTTCAATAATATCGGTATAGGCCATCTGATTCCCGGGGAAGTTCTTCATCTTCCACCCATCCATATTTCGGTTTCCTCCATACAGAGGATCCGCATAGACTCCCTGAATGGTGGCCGAGCGAAGGGTATCAAAAAATCCGCTGGGAGAAATGGTTGTGATCTTTACTTCATCATTTTGAAAAGCGGTTAAGACCTCATCCTGCTGTTCAGCGGTTAATTCATAAAATTTCTTTTGGTACTTGGTATGACTATAGTTATTCATTTCCTGGAGGGCAATGTCGAAGATTTCCCGACGTTTTAAACGTCCCTGGTATCCTTGGACTGCCTCCCCTTTGTAAAAAGGGCCCTGCATATAATCCCTTGAATTAAATCCCCAGTCACCACTTAATTGGTGATCAATAAAATAAGCGACACCCAGATCTTTAGCACCTGGGCCTAGTTCGTCCGCAGGGAAGATCCGTTCCGTAGCAGCTTCTACCGTTCGGAATTGTTCAATGGTAAAAAACATCAAGGCCTGATTATAATCTGTAGCCGGCCCAGCAGCCTCCGTAGGGTTGTTTTGTTGTACGGGTTTACCTATGAGATTTCCAACAATCCCTCCAAGGATTGCTCCACCCACCACATACCCTGTGTTTTTCAGGAATTTCCTTCGTGTTACAGATGACGGATTTTGTTCTTTTGATTCTTCCTCATTTTGAATAGACATATAGACACCTCCAGTCCTTATCTTTTTGTACAAATTAATTGATTGTTAAACATTTACAGGTATAAAAATATTTAAAAGTGTTATTTATAAAATTGGTTAAACTTGGGAATAGTTAACGGTAAGTTTGATCAATGGGAGGTGCCTTATGAGGGCAAACAAATGGATCATCACCATTTTTCTTTTAGGAAGCGCCATGATTTTAAATACAGCATGTGGGTCGAACCAAAATGACCAAAATGCAGCGGGATCTTCAATGTCAAAAAGCTCAGCGAATCACCAGGAAATAACGAAGATTCCCAGCGAGGACGGTGGGGATGGTGAGCATGATTTTCCTTTAGAGACAAAGAATCACAGGGGGGAAACAACGAATGGAATGGGGACCACCGTTTATAGCATGATTGGCAGTTCAGGATTACACACAGAGGGGCTGTCCTCCCATTTGGAATCGAGACTGAGTGGGACTGGGATCGAAGGCGTTACCGTTTTGGTTATGGATGATGCCGTAATTTTAGGCCAAGTGAAAAAGGAAATCACCTCGAACCGATATGATACAACACAGGATAAGGTGATTAATGGGAATAAGGGCACCTCTGCTGTTGGACCAGATACAAGAATTGAAGGTACGGGAACCCTCGGTTCAATGGATGAAGGCATGTATAATATGCCGCAGGCATTAAAGGAAATTAGGGATTTGCTAGGTGAGGATGTTCGGATCTTGTCTGTGACAGAGCCTGCTGCTGTATCTGCCATCGATCGGGTCAAGAAGAATTTCCATTCCGCAAACATTCCCGCGGATCAGATCGCAAGCGATATATCCTTGATTATTAAGAATGCAAAGAGTGTGGAATGATGATAAAAAATAAGCGGAAAATTTCCGCTTATTCATACCGATGGGGACAGAGAATCCCTTATTTGGCTTAAAAATGCCATTTCTCAAGGACGTGCGGACACAGGAGCCCTTATTTGTTCAAAAAGGGTACTATTTCTGAGATATAAAGGAAAATAGGGTCTCTGGTGTCCGCCACATCCCGAGAAATGGAGTAATTCCCGAAAATAACGTCCACTCTGTCCGCATCTTAATGGATCAACCCACTTTCCTTCGCCTTTTTCACCATCCTTCAAAGCCAGCCCAATCACAAGCGTGATCCCATACAACCGACACGGCAAAAAATTCACTTTCCTTTTCCGCACAATAAAACGATTACAAAGGGGGGTAGCCGTTTGTGGCCCCCCGGATCGAGCGAATTACTTCCGACGTACCACACGAATCAGTTTTCTTTGATTTTCTGTTAACGGTAAACTGTAGCTGTAATCCCCTTTCACCCTGTTTTGATTGATTTTTCCTGCCCTTAGCTTTCCTCCTATGCTTCCTGGAGCTGCAACGAGCATCTGGAAGGTATTCATGACGGTGGCAATCGGTGTTGCGACCGCTGTTCCCTCACCTCCTGCAAAGTTGAGCGCAGCAGCCCAATTCCCTTGCGAAGCCAACCATACAGATCCAGAATCACCGGGTTGACTTGCCCCACGAATGATGACCTGGCCGCGGAAAAGAATGGTGGCACCACCTAAATCGGGGTAAGGTCCAACTCTCTGATCTACATTAATCGATTCGACTGTACCTGTTGTAAAGCCTGACGTACGACCGGTTTTATAAACAGCTAGCCCAACCGGCACAGAATTCAAATGTCCAGGTAATGCAATGGGGATCCACCTGATCCCACTCGTGGTAAGGAAAGGTCTTAAGTAGCGTGGATTAAAAATGTCATCATTTGGAATCCCACCTATAATCGCAGCATCCATAAAGTTAACTTGGGTAGTGCTTAGTGGAACATACAAAGCCGCTCTGCCGATCAGATCACTTGGATTGAATGCAGCTCCACCTTCGAAAGGTCCCGGCTGATACATGTTTGGGGCAGTCGTATTGTTTTGGATGGCGACATGATTGTTGGTTAAGAGGAAGTATTGGTTATTTCTAAGCGTAACCAATCCGCCTGTTCCGAGCGAGCTTGAAGTAGGGGTGTTTAAATGGCCGATACTGACCCCACCTGGTACAGGGCGATGTCGTTGTTGGGGGACGATGACTTGTCGAGGAATTGCTTTTCTTTTTTGTCTTGCCATTCTTCCTTTTAATTGTACCCTTTTTTTCACAATTACAGCTGGTTTTGGACGGGGTAAACCTGACTGTATGATGCGAGTGGGCATCCTGGTTTCTAGTACTCTGGCTAAACCTCTATTCACTTCCGCAGTCACAATATTCTTGTGTGTGTAAACGATGAGGGCTCCCCCGCGATCTGGCCTCTGTGGATCTGCATACCCGATACCTATCCCTACAATTTCCGGATGCTGTCGTAACAAGCTCATGGAAATCTTATTCTTTTGCAGCAGCGCAGCGCGCATACTGGCCATACGCATTCTCCTTTCTAGGTTTAAACACTACAGCGTATGTCACGAGGTCACGCCAGGAATCGACGTTAGCCTATCTGCATAGGAAAATAGTCACATGACCAGGAAAAGGAAAATTAGATGCATGCCTAAGGCAGATAACTATGCCCGCTCATACTTTGTTAAGGATTAAATCCGCAGAGGGGGAAATGAAATTGATTAATCACGTGGTCCAACCAGGAGAAAACCTTTGGTCTATTGCATCCCGTTATGGAGTCAGTGTCCAGCAAATTATGCGTGCGAACGGGATTAGTGACCCCAACATGGTCTACGTCGGTTCCGTTCTTCAAATCCCAGTTGGCCCTTATCCCATCGGTCAACCCACACCATCACCTGGTTCAAACCCCAACCCATCGTTAGAGAGGCGTGTCAGTGCTTTGGAACGCGAAGTAAACCAGCTAAACCGAAGGGTTGATAACTTAGAAACAAGGGTGCGTCGTTTGGAAAGATAACTACCTATAATTATGATCGGTCCTCTTCATTTTAGAGGACTTTTTTTGGACTTTGTCATTCGTTAAGAATATTAAATATTTAGGTATATTTTACCTTTAAATAACAAGCTGTTGTAGGTTGGCAATATACAAAAAGGGGTATACATTTTGTTGCTTTGAGCATTTTCCAGTAACGACCCTAAAAGTGCCAGTAAGTTGATGAAAAACGCCAGTAAAGTTACCAATGAGGTAGATAACCAACAGAGGCATTAAAATACAGACCATGGGACGCCTGCCTATTTTTGAAGCCTTGAAAAAACACCGTAAATATGTTAATTTTATTAATGCACGATACAAATTGGCCCCGTAGCTCAGGGGATAGAGCTGCAGTTTCCTAAACTTTTGTATTTTTTGCGTATTGCTTTATTTAATCAAAGATACCTAATAAACCTTGATACGACGCGGTTCTCTGGATTTCAGAGGGCCGCTTTTTAATTTGTTTTCTTAAAATATCCGCTAAAGGTAGACTGTTATCCCCAACATGTCATAAGATTCACATTGTCCGAGCCATTGTAAGTTAAGGGATGAGAGTTCTATTGAGAAATCCATTTTTGGTGTGTTTCAATAAAATAGAACTGTTGTATATTCAAATAAACTGTTGTATGTACGATACGCTATATCAGGGGAGGTGAACGATATGGATAAGCGTAAGGGAAGGACATTAGTGAGGAAACGACCGGGTGTGAAGGCGAGGTCAGAAATCACATCCCTGGATGACCTGCATCGTATCTTTATTGATTACAAGACATCACAAGGGCTACGCGCTAGAACAATCAGTGAACACAAGATTCATTACAGGTATTTCAAAGAGTGGTTGGATATTCAGTACCCCAACATCACAGCACAAGAGGTAAGTCAGCAGCACATACAGGAATATGTTAGTTTCATGTCCTCCGGTGTGGTGAAGTTTGATAATCATCCGTACAGGCCACAAGAGGAGATAGGACTTAGCCCCATGACCATTAATATAAGGCTAAGGACCCTAAAATGCTTTATTAAGTACCTATATGAGCAGGGATATATCGATAGTAATCCAGCGGCTAGTATTAAACATTTTAAAACTGACGAGGATTATATCGGGGCTTTTACAGAGAACCAGATTGAGAAGTTATTGAAGGCTCCTGATAGGAAAACATATGCTGGATTTAGGGATTACGTCGCGATGCTGACTTTGTTGGACTGTGGTTTGCGCGTGTCTGAATTGTTGTCCCTTACACCTGAAATGTTTGACCCTAGTGCTAGGATGTTAACGCTATCCGGGAAGATTACCAAGAACCGCAAGATACGGCAAGTTCCTTTATCACCTGAAACTGTAAAAGTACTTAAGCAGCTAATACAGGAAAACAGGCACTTATTCTATCCTGATGTGCCAGAAAAAGTCTTTGTGACTGCTTTTGGAGACCCATTAGGTATCACTATCCTATCAAGGAGAATTAAGAGGTATGCCGAAAAGGCTAAGATTACGGGGGTACGTGTATCTCCACATACGTTCAGGCACACTTTCAGTAAGTTTTATATACTAAATGGCGGTGACCCATACTCATTGCAACGTCTTCTCGGGCATTCCTCAATGGACACAACAAGGAAGTATGTCCAAATGTATTCGGAAGATGTGAAAAATCAACACAACAAATACAGCCCATTGAAGAGGATAAGAAAATAGGGAGAGTAGTAAGATTTCGGACTCTCCCCTGTTTTTTACTTCATTATCTTATATTTAGATTACAGTTCGTTATGCAGGGCCTTCGTAACACGGTGATTTAATCAAAACAACGCCAGAACCAGGTGAATAAGTCCCAACCGTATATATTAAATTTAGTAGAATAGCTTATTTGCTACTTGTGGTAATGATAACCGATTAGTGAGTACGTTTTTTCCGACGTAGAATTTTTTATCTAATTGACCATTTGTATATTTTAAAGGGATATTAGCTAATTTTCCCCTATCCCATACCCTATATTTGAGTATTACATTATCCTTATCTAGGTTAAAGGTAAGCTCTACAACAACCAAAAAACCATCCGGATCAAGTTTTAAACTTTGATGCACCTCCCATCCATCCTGTCCATCTTCTTTTTTAACTTTCATTTGAACATATCTAGTTTTTCCATTGCATCTTAGCACAAGGTCGTACCCAAAAGAATCACCGGATTGTGAAAGTAAAACATCCAACTTGTCCCCTCTAACGCCAACCACTCTCATTAAGTCATAAATAAATCGGAAATTGACAAAATTAGCACGATAGGTTGATTCGAGATTTCCATCTAAAACAGTTGGCAGTTCGCTCATAAAATCCCCCCTTCCTAAAAATATTTATTAGAAATATTAAGGGTTTATGTCCGATTGGGTATTTTGATTTAGATGACTTCAACGTAATTCTGTATAAGGTAAACACAGTAACGACTTTGTTGACAGATAATAGTACTGAATATTTTAATAATTTTATCAGAAAATTTTAAAAGTAAACAAAGCTGATTAATAGGCCCACGAATAGTAAGTAAACAAAGCCAAGGAAGGGAGCCATGATAAGGGATGGAAGGATTTATAAGGTACATGCAGGCAACAGCAGGGATGTCAACGACCAGTGCTTATCATTATTCTTTAGCGGTAGGTGATTTTGTGCGTTGGTTCGAGGGTAGTTATGGACACAAACCATCGAAGCTATTTAGGCAAAATGTGGAGGAGTACAAGGCGTATCTCCTTAATGTGAAAAGCCAAAGTGCTAAGACAATCAACTTTAAACTTGGTGCTCTAAAGAAGTGGAATGAATACCTTGTGGACCAAGATGGACAAAAGGAGATAGTGATAGATAAGCAAATGCTGATTAGGATTCAGCGAGAGTATGCCAGTCCGGCAATGTTTGGTGTTGAGGCAGTGAATCGCTTGCGTCAGGCATCATTAGAGTACGGCTCAAAGAGGGATTATGCGTTGGTAAATCTGCTTGCTTTCACAGGATTGAGAATATCGGAAGCGTTAAATTTAAAACTTGGGGATGTCCACTTTGAATCAAGGGAATTGGTGGTACGTCAGGGTAAGATGAATAAATCGAGGACGGTGTTACTAGCGGAGAAGGTTATTGTACCGTTACGTGATTATTTGAATAGCGAACGTAATTTATATAAGACTGCGAATGAAAGTTCCTATGTGTTTGTGTCCAGGCTTCGGTCCCAATTGGATCGAATGACGGTAAATAAATTGTTCCGAAAATACAACAAACTGGCTGGATTAGAAGGGGTAACACCGCATGGCCTCCGCCATTTCTGCTGTTCCTATTTACTAGAGAATGGGTTCAATGTTCATGAAGTTGCCTACATGGCCGGACACAGCAATATTCACACCACACTACTGTATACCAATCCCAGTAGGAAAGCGATGCTGGATAAGTTAAATAAATTCTAAGTCTTCCCCAAAATGGGTTACAACCTGTAACCCGTTTGTTACCACTTCGTAACTGATTTTATTTCTTTATTAGAAAGGAATTAACTTAATGAGTTACAGGGTTACAAAAATAAGTGGCTTATCTGTAAGGGGAGGAAGGGGACAAAAGGTAATTCGTTGGTCAAAAATATATCTTAGATTTGAAACTTTGTGACCCAATGTAGCAATACCTTACGGGAAGGAGTCTCATGGGGGTTACAAATTGGTGACTGACAGGTAACCAGTGTAACCAAATGACCCTCACACGTTAAACCAGTTAAACCCCGAATAACACACTCTTCTTCTGCGTTATACGTGATTAATCCCCGTTTAACTAATCAAATAATGTAAACCGAATGCGTTTCCCACAAAATACTTACGCCATTGTACGACAGCAAATAATTGTATGCGAATTTTTGGCATGTTTGAATGGTGGTAGGAGGCGATAAAAATGAATAGGAAACTTTTAACAACTGCTCAATTATGCGAATCGCTGCAAATAAGCCGAAGGTCATTAGAACGGTATAGAAAGAAAGGGATGCCGTTCTATCTTGTAGGCAACAAACCAAGATTCAAGTACGAGGAAATTTTAGAATGGATGCGAAAACAGGCTACATCACAAACAATTGAGGATGTGGAGGATTACATTTTCCAATAAATAGAACGTACGTTCAGAGGGATTGACTAGGATAGAATGGCTTTGCTAGTTTAATGGAACCCCAGACAGGACTTAGTTGGGTGTCATTAAAAAGGAGCGTGATAAAGGAACGGGACCCCAGCGTGGGATGCTAGGGGCATGAGTGATAGACATAACAATTGGCGTATCATATCCATTTCCTTCATTACTTTTATTAAAACACCTCGATACATAGAAGGTCAATGATATGATGTGCCTCCAGAAATTTGAATTAAATAAACTCAGGAGGATACAACACATGGAAATTACCAGCCAGAACCTTGGCCAAACAGTAGATAATGAGACCAAGGAACAGTCAAACCATTCGATTTTGCATAATACAGAAAACCAGGGAGACGTCACAGAAACCACCAATAATTTGTCAGGTAAGGAAACTAGCCAGGTACCCTTAAATACTTCTAATTTGCTTTTGAATAGAAATGGGAAGAAGCTATTTATCATAGGGAATAAGTATGGTTTTCCGATGGATGGAAAATATGCTACGAACTTCCTGCTAAAAAACATTCGGCTTGTTACATGCAAGGAAACTGATGAGAAGTTTTATTTGGCAGATGTGCATATTCAAGATCAACAGGGAAGGGTCGAGGTATCATCGAACGTCAGGCTCACGAGCGATGCCTTCACCTCCCCCAGCCAGTTGGAAAAAGTACTGGGACTAGGAGCTATAGTTCATGCAACAGGTGATAAATTCTCTGTTCTCAAAGAAGGAATACACAGGCAGGTTACAGGTAAAGTATTGGCTTCATCAGTCTGTGGACTTCACGGAGACTCCTTCCTCACAGCACAGGGGCGCATCACGAAAGATGGATTAGATGCTACTCAAATTATGCTAATTGACAAAGGAACCGACCAACATAATGAGTATGCTTATCCCCTTGCAGACGATAATGATTGGAAAGAAACAGCGACCAAGTTTTTGACAGTGTTCCCCGCCCTAAATGAGAAAAATAAGAGCTTAGCTATTCTAGGATGGGGACTTGCAAGTATACTTTCATCGTACCTAACTGAAAATGGCGCCCGTTTTCCCATCCTTAATGTATATGGAACCAAAGGAAGTGGGAAATCATCAACCATTCGATTATTGCTTGGTTTTATGGGCTATCGGTTAGCAAAATCGTTTAGTGCGAGTAAGCTATTCACACCAATAAAGAAATTGAGCATGTACAATGCTTCTCCCATCTGGATTGATGAATTTAGGGAATCAAACTACAATTCAAGGGAGGTTAAGGAGCTCGTGAGGGCCATTTATGATAATGCCCGTGAAGCTAGGGGAAAGTCCGACCAATCATCGGTTTACTATGATTTGGTAGCACCGTTCATTATTTCGGGAGAGGATAACCCTGATGACCAGGCAACACAAGACCGGATGGCTTCTGTTCATTTGAAACCGCACCAGAAGAATTCTAGCAAGTTTAGGGACCTTGATTCAATGAGGACAAAAGAGTTGTTCATTGGGCGATACATTCAGTGGCTATTTGAAATTCAAGAGGAGTGGAGTACACTACTTCAAGCATCCGTAGACGCAATCAAGGAGCTCAAAGTGTTTGATGACGATAGACCTTTCCAAACAGGGGTATGCATCTACTTCGGGCTACAACTTGGATTAAAATTAATGGCTCATTTGGATATACAGGCAAGTTATACTGAGGAAGAGGCAAAATCAGCAATGACAGAATTAGCTCGTACCGTTCAGAATGAACGCCCAACCGATGTACTTCTCCAACTTATGTACCAAATAAGGGAATATTACACCAATATTTTCAAGGATTATGAATACTCTATTGAAAAAAATAAAGGCGGAAATTTAATCGGGTACTTTAAGCAGTCAGCCCTTATCGACTACTACATGGAGAAGAATAAGGTCGCACTGTCCAAAGACTCCATTCGGAAGAAGATACAGGAGAACATAGAAACAGGCGGATATATCCTTTCTGAGAACCACGGAAAGAAAATAAAGGGAAGCACGGTAAGAACACTTGCCGTCGACCTGACAAAACTTTGCAAACGATATCCAAAGGATTTTGAATTGGACGATTGGTGGAATATGGTCACTATTCATGTTGTGAACAGCAAAACTGCAAAAACGTCTTAAGTAATGGCCTCTCAGAGAAACCTGAGAGGCTCATCTTTGTCCCCAAACGGTTACTAAAAATAGGACCCCTGTCACCATTCTGTAACCCAATTTGTAACCTACTTCAATCCCCTTTGAACCTAAAATGAAGAAATTTAAAATGTGTTCAGTTACAAGGTTACAAAATAAACCCTATTATTCGGCATTCCGAATGCCACCGTCAATTTTAAATTGCCAACCAAAAGAGGCATTTTTCAAAACTGTAACCTGTAACCGAAATGACTCATCACTTTTAGACAAAGGGGATAGCCCGGTTACAAAGCAGTTACAAAGGGTTTCAAAAGAAGCAATACTACTGTGTTGTGTCCCTCTGCCAAAGGAATCACTTGGTCAAAGGGGCCCATTCTGGGGCATTAAACTGACTCCTGCTTGTTACTTTTCCTAAGAACCACAACTTCTCTCATTTTAGCTTCAATATCATCAAGTATTTTTCCAATCTCCGTTAGAAATGGGTCATCTACTCGACCACTTAAATCCATTACTAAATCCTTCACTTCGCGAATCTCACTGTAGGATTCACTAATATTTTTGTAATACGGTACAACCATTTCCAGAAGTTCAATAAAATTCTCCTCTTCGACCTCCCATTGTTTATGCTTAACGGGTTTCTTCCTCTCATTTTCTCTCACGTATGTAACCAATTCGGGTTGTGTGATATTTTTATGTTTTTCCGTTATCCAACTCGCAATGGTCTTCCTATTCTTTCTCACCCCATAACCAAGAATATAAGGGAGCATATTTTCTATACGCATTTTATTACTTTTTGTTCTTTGGTGCTTTGCATCATCTAAAACAGACACAGTCTTTCCCCCCATTAAATAATTTGTAAAATTTAAGTATAGTACCCCGAAATTGGGTACGTCAACATACGAATAACAAATATGCTATTCTCTCTTCACTGTTAAATTTATATATCAAAGCCCTGATAGAACAACTATAACGTACCCAATATTGGGGATGTCAGGAATGGTGGGGGGCACATGGTAAGATGCTTTAAGTCAAACAGCCATACAGCGAAAAACGCCAGAATAGCTGCAGACAAACTTGTTCTAAGAAAACTAAATACTATGAAGAGGAGAAAAAGCCATGACACTATTTAACAACACAATTTCGAGGGAAGCTGGAGTGGAAATATCCACGGAGGAGTTTCTAAGGACGATTTTTGAGCCAGTACTTGATGAAAACAGTGAGTCACCTTATTTCCTTGAATTAGGAACGCAATCTCTTAATGCGGACGGAACCTCAAGTTTGAAAACAAAATCCTATCCGCTCAGTATTTCGGGTATGAAGAGCATGATTAAACTTGCCTTAGGGCGTAACAACAAGTATCTCCAAGAAAACATCTATTACACTGTATGTCCAAGGGATGAACAAAAGTTTGACGAAGAAAAGGGCTACCCATTGAGGACCACCGCTTCAAACGTATCATTGGGAACGACTGTTTGGGCTGACGTTGATTCCAAGGATTTTCAGGGAGGTAAAGATGAGGCTTGGAGCAGAGTTAGTTCTTTGAAACCTTTCCCTAGCATCGTGGTCGATACGGGTAACGGATTTCATTTGTACTGGCTCTTATCAGGTCTTTTTGATGCAAATGACGTATCAGCCATTTGCCGAAGAGTTGGGGTTTGGGTCGGGGGCGATCAAGTCTTCGATAAAGCACGTATCCTACGACTGCCGGGAACGATGAATTGGAAAGAACAACGGAACCCAAAGATGGCCCGAATCATTCACTTCGACGATTCCGTTCGGTACACCCTAGATGATTTCGACCATTATCCAGTGGTCAATCACCCTGTACCACCACATATGGCGAACGTTTCACTTTCAAACAATGTACCTTCGGTAAACATTGATGAACTTAGGAAGAAATTTTTGGACACCAAACTTTATGACAAGATTATGGCACCCAATTTAGACGTATATAAAAGAATCATCGGTACATCTAAGGCAAAATCAAGGTCCGAAACTGACATGCATATTTGCTGCCAACTAATAAAGTCTGGAATATCACACGATGAAATAGTTAGTATATTTCAGTCCCTTCCGTGCGGAGACAAATTTCGCCAAAAGGGCCGACAAGGGATTAGTTACCTCAGGCACACCTTGGAAGCAGCTCACCAGAGGGTCTACGACGAAAAGTTGTTCATTGAAAGATTTAAAGGGATTCGAGTTAAGAGTGAAATCTAGTCCTAACATTCTACTTCGGTGTTTGTGCGCCTTGTTAAGCAGGGCGTACAACACCGACAATATAAAAGTAAAAACTGGAGGCAAAACATATGATTCAAGAGATTAAAAGACAACTGTCAGCAGCTAAATTGAAAGGACTGTCTAACCAGGACCTTATTAATATGAAAAGGGATATTATTGAAGACCTGTATAAAAGGTACTTGCCTGAGGAATTGGTCTTCCCAGAAAAATATGAATATCGCCTTAACTTAGATGATATCGATGCCTTCATTCGGTTTCTATATGACGAATGCCGGAAAATCCAAACGGTTGAAGCATTTGAAGCAGAGAATGAGGAATACATTCAACATGTTCTGTCCCAACAGGAAAACACGGCTAATGTCCCTGATTCGGAGTACATGGAGAAGGATTACAGCCATCTTTACGAAAAAAGTGCTGATTTTTACATAAAGTAATGTAGATTTTGTTGGGTCCCCCTGTGAGGGGTTCCCTCCCAAAATATATTTAGAAGCCAACAAAAGTGTATTTCCTTGCTCTTGCGATTTTGGGGAATATTTTAGTCGCTAATACCCAAATCGGTAGAAAAGAGGACAGAAGGAAATCTTAATCATTGAAATTTGGAGGAGAGTTTAAAATCATGAATACACTAGATAAAGAGTTGTTTCGACATGAACTACAAAAATATTTGTTAGAATTCCTCAGAAATCTTAATAACGCAAAAAGTATAGAGACTTTTCGCCATAATGAATCGAGCAGTAGTCCATTTACGTGTAGGGTAACTTGCCAAAATGATGATTATCATGTTGGTTTTTTTAGTGATATGTTTAACCATTACAAAATAAGCTTAGTCACGGCGTGGAATAATCTCCGTGAAATAAATATTTTTATTGATTATGAGGATAGGGTCTTTAAAATCAAGATTACGAATAATTACGGACAGGCAACACGTGTACTAGATTTTGATAAGGTTGTTACTGAAGAAATTATGGATCAATTTGAGGTGTTCGTTGAACAGGATTATAATTATGCCTTTATAAATAAGGGATAATAGATTTTAGGAAACTAACAAACCCTTTACTATTAATAAAAATGTAGGGACACCTCCTGGTGTCCCTATTATATTAGAAATGTAAAGGAGTGTTGTTCAAAGAATGTCATACACAATGCTAGGTAGCTGCCGGAATAGGTCGTCAATGTATTCTGCGTGTTCAATGGTAAAGCCCATAATTTGCCGATTACTCTTACCATAAATAACCCGAAAGTAAATGGGTTCCCAATCAGGGTCTTTGGCTAAGAATCCATAGACCACATGACAGGGATGGGTTCTCCACACCACCTCTCCATTCTTTAAAATATGTACGTAAATTTCTGTTAAAATCAACCCCAATCTAGTTTGCGAGTGGTAACAAATCAAATTATGTTCATTTTATCCAAAACCAAAACTGTCTTTAGAAATTTTTCCATTAGATGTGCATTGTAGTGATAACCCATTCTTGCATCGTGTTTGCTGTACTGTATCCAAGACAGCACTTCGAGGTCAGAAGAACGGAAAAACTTAATGTCTACTATCTCTTCAGTAATAACAAGAGATACTTCATACAATCCATTATTCACGTCAATGCCCTTAGGATAACGGTCATCGTCTGCCACTTCATAATCAGATAATTGTTCAATGGCAATTTCCGTGAGCAATTCTAATTGTTCTGGGACATCCATGTCAATACTCCTCTGGAAGTAACAAAGTCGTTGCTGAACGGTCCGCTTCCGTAATAATCCAGAAAAGGACACCCTGACTACTCCGATAGACGGAAAAAATCCTCAAATTAAATCGGAGTGCTTCTTCGTTTGCTAGCTTATCTCCCTCTGAGAGAATCTCACCCCAATCCCCAGTAGCATGACGGTTAAGAGCTACTAGTTGCTCATCTTCACTAATCTTTTCAATAACACCGGGAGTGACAGCTACTTGACCTAATGGGAACTTCCTCAATAATGGCCTCCTTTTCAACCGTTTCTACAAAAAATTTAAACATACAGTAGAATCATTTATCAATTAAATTGGCAATACATTCACATAATTTACTGGACACAGGATATTTATATTAGATAAAATTTACTAATAAATGCGCGGGCAATCCATCCGTGTTATTTATGTGATGCTTAATTAAATCGGGGAGGTTTTCATGTTTAATTTCAGATACAGATTGGGATTAACTTTAATAGCGACCACATTTATCGTGAGTTCAACTGTTCAGGCGGCTCCGGTATTTAGTGACGTGAAAGATGCATGGTACACGAAAGCAATACTTCGAGCAGTCGATAGGAAAGTTATACATGGTTTCCCTGACGGTACTTTTAGACCTGGAGATTATGTTACTGAAGCACACTTTTTGACTATGATTCTCAATGGTCTGAAGAAAGACGGCTATGACGAAACATATTATGAATCTCATTGGGCTGATGCTGTGTACAAGTACGCTGAAAAGCAAAATTACCCAGTACTTGGTCTCACAAATATTGAAAAGCGCAATGTACCCATCACTCGTAAGACAGTGGCTGAAATTGTGACTGCAGTTACAGGTGTGAATTACACAGGGGATTATGCTATCCAGTATTTGCTGACCAAAGGGTTAGCTAATGGTAAAGTTCCAGGTGTTGTAAGCGTTGAAGCGTTCAAAGGTGGAGATAAATTGACTCGTGCTGAAGCAGCAGCGTTTGTCATGAATTTGTTAGACAAAGGATTGAGAACAGCTGAAAAGCGCCCTGCAACTGCAAGTAGTGTAGCCGATTTGCCAAAACTTCCTGAACCTGAAAAAGTGAAGCCTGCAAATACCTTGCAAGAGAAACTTGAACAAGCTGCTAAAAAATACCCTGGGTACACAGCACATGTAGGAGATACTGGCGCTGGATTCGCTGACGGTCCAAAAGGTGCTACAGTGGTGTACGTCAAGACAGAACAGACAATTGAAATTTACGACGCATTGTCTGATGATGCACTGAAAGCAACTGTAGACATGCTCAACGTTGTTGGTATTAATACACCTTCAGATTTCTGGAAAACCCTTAAGGATGTTAATTCTACAGGAAAGCAAAAAATTGTTACCTTAGGCGGTAAGAAAGTCTCAATTGTACCATCGCCTTATCTGATGACGAGCATGTATCTGTACTTAAAATAATATGTGCAAAAGAAGCCAACTGAGGAATCGGTTGGCTCTTGCAATGTGCATGAAGTGATTTCCGTATAGAAACTACATCTAAGGTGTGTGCATTGTACTTAATAGAAACTTAAGTCTCCTTCTCAATCGTTTATACAGAAATTAAGGCACACATAAAAACTGAATATGATTAAAATTGGATCTATATTCATAACTCACTAGACACGCAATATTTTTATTAAGTAAAATTTACTAGACAATACACAGGATTTTATAAACGACACTTAATTGGAATGAGGAGGTTCTCATGTTTAGTCTAAAGAGAATGATGTGGTCAAGTCTTTTATTTGCAACCTGTATAGTTAGCTCAAATGTTCAAGCGGCTCCTGTATTCACTGACGTAAAAGATGGTTGG
>Ga0180215_1001468_pt1 | contig 25882 bp, 26 predicted proteins | sample eDN3rd37CBELigBY_FD_128871 | JGI IMG/M metagenome (GOLD analysis project Ga0180215, IMG submission 128871) | Enriched backyard soil microbial communities from Emeryville, California, USA - eDNA 3rd pass 37_C BE-Lig BY (version 2) (version 2) | ecosystem: Environmental > Terrestrial > Soil >...
CCCTCCGTGCTCGACATCCCCCGCAGCGTGGACGCGCTGCTGATGGTGCTGCTCGGCGGCGTGCAGACGCTGAACGGACCGATCATCGGCGCCGTCGCCTATGCCGGGCTGCAGGAGCAGCTTGCCCGCGTGACGGATTATTGGCGCCTGCTGCTCGGCCTCGTCATCCTGGCGCTGGTGCTGTTCTTCCCGCGCGGTCTCGCGGGTGCCTTGCGCCGCGAGGATGCGCCATGACACCCGCGCTGGAGGCGGAGGGACTGGTGAAGGCGTGGGGCGGCGTGCGCGCGGTGGACGGCGTTTCCTTCGCCCTCGCCCCGGGCGAGATGCTGGCGCTGATCGGTCCCAATGGCGCCGGCAAGAGCACCTGCTTCAACATGCTGAACGGCCAGATCCGTCCCGACGCCGGGCGGGTGCGGCTGGCCGGGCGGGACGTCACCGGCCTGCCGCCGCGCGCCATCTGGCGGCTCGGCGTGAGCCGCACCTTCCAGATCACCGCCACCTTCGCCTCGATGACGGTGCTGGACAATGTCCGCATGGCGCTGCTCTCCCATGCCCGCCGGCTGCTTGGCCTGTGGCGTCCGGCGGCGCGGCAGTTCACGGCGGAGGCCGAGGCGCTGCTGGCGCGCGTCGGCATGGCGGACCAGGCTGGGCGCCCCTGCGGCGTGCTGGCCTATGGCGACCTGAAGCGGCTGGAACTGGCCATGGCGCTCGCCAACCGCCCGCACCTGCTGCTGATGGACGAGCCCACCGCCGGCATGGCGCCCGCCGAGCGCGTCGCGCTGATGGCCGAAACCGCCGCGATCGCCCGCGCCGGTGGCATCGCGGTGCTCTTCACCGAGCACGACATGGACGTGGTCTTCACCCATGCCGACCGTGTGCTGGTGCTGGACCGGGGCCGCCTGATCGCCGGTGGCGCACCGGAAGCCGTGCGCGCGGACCCGAAGGTGCGGCAGGTCTATCTCGGTGGAGGTTTCCACTGATGCTGGCGGTGGAAGGGCTGCACGCGCATTACGGCCGCGCGCATATCCTGCACGGCGTCTCGCTGAGCGTCGGCAAGGGCGAGGTGGTCTGCCTGCTCGGCCGCAACGGCGCGGGCAAGAGCACGAGCATGAAGGCCATCATGGGCCTGGTGCCACCCAGTGCCGGATCGGTGACCTTCGAGGGCGCCGCGCTCACGGGCCAGCCGCCGCATGCCCTCGCCCGGGCCGGCATTGGCTACGTGCCGGAGGAGCGGCGCATCTTCGCCGACCTCACCGTGCTGGAAAACCTGGAGGTGGGCCGCCGTCCGCCCCGCCCTGGCCTGCGGCCCTGGACGCCGGAACGGCTTTTCGCCCTGTTCCCCAGCCTGGACGCCATGCGCCACCGCCCCGGCGGCCGGATGAGCGGCGGCGAGCAGCAGATGCTCACCATCGCCCGCACGCTGATGGGCAATCCGCGCCTGCTGCTGCTGGACGAGCCTTCCGAAGGCCTGGCGCCGGTGGTGGTGGAGCGGATGGCCGCGGCCATCGCCGAGCTGAAAGCGGAGGGGCTTTCCATCCTGCTGTCGGAGCAGAACCTGGCCTTCGCCGGGGCAGTGGCCGACCGGGCCTATATCCTGGAGGTCGGCCAGGTCAGGCACCAGGGGCCGATGGGCGCGCTGCTGGCCGATGCGCCGTTGCGTGCCCGCTATCTCTCCGTCTGAGCCGTCAGAGCAGCAGCCAGGCGGCCACCCAGCCCCCGAGCCATCCGCCGAGGATGCCGAGCACCGTGCCCAGCATGATCTCCCGCAGCAGCTGGGGGAGCGCGGGCAGGGAAACCCGCCCTGCCCGCGCTCTGCCGTGCCGCTGCGCTCCGCCGGCCGGCGCATACCTGGGAGGGGGGTCCGCCGGGGACAGCGGAGAGGCCCAGGTGGCCGGAACGAAGGGGGCGGAGGACGGCATCGGCATGAGGCAGATGCGAACATAAAAAGAACATCCACGCAAGAGGTCGTTCGCAACGCACCACCTCACAAGAACAATAAGTGAACTCTCCGCATCGTTCCACACCGTTCCGAAACGACCGCACGCGGCATGGATTGAGCCAAGGAAGTCGCGTCGCAAATGCGTGCGGCCCGCCTCTCGTAAGCCAAAGCCGGTCTTCGACGTGTCCAATGATGGCCTCGCCTTCCCACTTCAGGCAGGGTCGGATATCATGAACGGATTTTAATGTTTTCTCCTCTGGAAGCCGCTCTTGCCCAGCAGGGGCGCATCCGGGTGGGACACAGAAGATGGAATAACTGATGGACGGAATGGCAGGGCGTGCCGGAAAGAGCCGCATCCAGTCGATGCTGCGGGGCTTTCTCGATAGCGAGGCCGCGGGCGGACTGGTGCTCATGGCGGTCGCGGCGCTTGCGATCCTGGTGGCCAACTCACCACTGGCACCGGCCTATTTTGGCGCGATGACAAGCTACATCGGCCCGCTGAACCTGCAGCACTGGATCAACGACGCGCTGATGGCCGTCTTCTTCCTGATGGTAGGGCTGGAGATCAAGCGGGAGATGCTGGATGGCCAGCTTTCGAGCTGGAGCCGGCGCGTGCTCCCCGGCGTCGCGGCGGCGGGCGGCATGGCGGCACCGGCGCTGATCTACGTCGCCTTCAACAGCGGCGACGCGCAGGCGTTGCGCGGCTGGGCCATTCCCTCGGCCACCGACATCGCCTTCGCCCTCGGGGTGCTGTCGTTGCTCGGCCCGCGCGTTCCGGCCTCGCTGAAAGTGTTCCTGGCGGCGCTGGCCATCATCGACGACCTCGGCGCGGTGGTGATCATCGCCCTGTTCTACACCGGCAACCTCTCCCTGCTGGACCTCGGCGGCGCTGCGCTGGTGCTGGCCGTTCTCTACGGCATGAACCGCGGCGGCGTGCGGTCCCTGCTGCCCTATCTGCTGCTCGGCGCCGTGCTCTGGCTGCTGGTGCTGCGCTCCGGCGTGCATGCGACGCTGGCCGGCGTGCTGCTGGCCTTGACCATCCCGATCCGCCTGACACCCGGCATGCCGGAGGCGACCGACGCCGAATCCCCGCTGCACCGGCTGGAGCACGCGCTGCACAAGCCGGTCGCCTTTGTCATCGTGCCCATCTTCGGCTTCGCCAATGCCGGCGTCTCCTTCGCGGGCATCAGCCCCTCGGTGCTGCTGGAGCCGCTGACGCTCGGCGTGGCCGGTGGCCTCGTGCTGGGCAAGGTGATCGGCGTCTTCGGTGCCTCGGCGGCGATGATCCGCCTCGGCGCCGCCGACCTCCCGGCGGGGGCGAGTTGGGCGCAGTTGTTCGGGGTGTCGCTGCTCTGCGGCATCGGCTTCACCATGAGCCTGTTCATCGGCCTGCTCGCCTTCGCCGATGCGCCCGACCTGCAGGACCGGGTGAAGTTCGGCATCCTGGCCGGCTCGCTGCTGGCGGGGCTGCTGGGCTACGTCACGCTGCGCATCGCGCGGCGCGAGGTCACGGCGCCCCACAGCAGCACGGCCGGCTGAGGGTAGGCCTGTCCGGGATGGCTCCGGCTCCGAAACCACCGGAGCCATCCGCGTGTTGGGGAACTGATGCCCCGAGGGGAACCAGGACGGAGCCGAGACCATGCTGCCAGCCACGACCGAGCGCGTCCCCCTCCACACCGCCGCCGCTGTGAACCGGAAGATCCGCGACGAGGCCGCGGCGCGCGTCGCCTATTTCGCGCGCCGCCCGGCCGAAATCCCCGGCCGCCTCGCGGAGCTGGACCGGGAGTGGGACATCGAGCGCAGTCTGGAGGCCAATGCCGCCAGCCTCGCCCTTACGGGCATCGTGCTCGGCGCGACGCGGGACCGGCGTTGGCTGGCGCTGCCCGCGCTGGTGACAGCCTTCCTCTTCCAGCATGCGGTGCAGGGCTGGTGCCCACCCGTCCCGCTGCTGCGGCGGCTGGGCTTCCGCACCGCCACCGAGATTGAGCAGGAGCGGAACGCGCTGAAGGCGTTGCGCGGCGACTTCGCGAGGATCGGACAGGCGGAAGACCGCGCCGCCGCCGCCTTCCAGGCCGCCCGGGTCTGAGGCCCCGTCTCAGCCCCCCACCGGCGCGCCGCTGGTGGTGCTGAAGGCGACCAGCGTGGTGCGCGGCGGCAGGCGGGGGTCGAAGGCGGGCCAGCGCGTACCCGGCCGGGCATAGCTCGCGCCCGGCTCGGCGCCCGGCGTGCGCACCACCGCGAAAAGGGTCATCCCGTCCGGGCTCATCGCCGCGCCGCCGATCGCCCCGCCACGTGGCGCACCGTAGAGCGGCAGCGGCAGGCCCCGCCCCGGCCCCGCCGTGTCGCAGCCGAAGAGGATGTCGGGTTGCGGCCCGACCAGCCCGGCATGGTCGGTACCGATCCAAAGCCGCCCGGCGCCATCCACGGCCAGGGTGGCCGGCGCGTCGGGCCAGCTTCCGGCGAGGCCAGCCAGGCGGGGCGGCGGCGCGCCACCGAGCAGCAGCACGCTGGCCGCCGCTTCGCTCGCCGCGTGGTCGCCGCTTTCGGGGATGATCTCCACGATATGCCCCGAGCGGTTGCCGGGACGGGGGTTGAGGCGGTCCACCTGATCCGGCCGCCGCGCGCCATTGCCGCTGCAGGCGAGGTAGAGCCAGCCAGAATGCGGATCCACGGCCAAGCCGCCCGGCACGTCGAAGCCGATGGCGCCGGCCTGGGCGGCATAGGCGATCGGGTTCAGCAGCATGTCCACGGTGCGTGGCAACGGCTCCCAGCGCAGCCGCCCCTGTTCGTAGCGCGCCACCGAGAGGGTGCCGAGGTCGAGCGCGTCGGGCGCGTTCGCCGGCCCGTCCGAGACGAAGCGGAACAGGTGGCCGAAGGCGCGCCGGTCGGAGAGATAGACCACCGCGCGGCCGTCGCGGCTGACCGCCGCCGCCACGTCGCCGTGTGGAAAACGGGCGAGCGCGGTGCGCTTGGCCGGCACGGCACCGGGGTCCATCGGGTCCAGCTCGGCCACCCAGCCGAAGCGCAGGCCCTCGGTGAAGCGCGCATCGGCCGGGCCCAGGCGCGCCATCCATTGCGCCGGATCGCCTTCCGCCAGAAGCTGGGTCCCCCAGGGGGTCGGGCAGCCGCCGGAGACCGCCAGCAGGCCCTGAACCAGCCCACCTGTGACCTGTGCGGCCGGGCCGTTGATGCGGCAGAGCGTCTCGGCGGTCAGTCGGCGGGCCTGGTAGCCGCCATCCACCACCACCCAGCGGCCACCCTGCTTCTCGATGTTCAGCAGCGAGGCGCCCTGCATCATCGCCGCCACCGCCGGACGGTCCTCCCCGCCGGGGAAGGCCATGGCCGGGTCCACCGTGGGGTGCGCCACCGCCAGCACCGCGCGTTCCACGCCGTCGGCGCCCACCGGCGGCACCACCATGCCGCAGATCCGCGCGTCCCAGCCGAACTGGGTGGCGGCGGCGGCCGGAGTGGGCTGCAGCGGATTCCAGGGAGTGGCATCATAGGTCACGCGGTCGCCCCAGCGGACCAGCACGTTGCGGCGGTATCCCGAGGCGACCGTGTCGTCCAGCTTTAGCGGCATGCGCAGCGGCGGCATGTCCAGCGTGGAAATGCGCGCCGCCTGGGCCGCGGCCGGCAGACAGGGCAGCGCCGCGCCGGCGGCGAGCAGCGCGCGGCGGCCGAACGCCCTCACGACACTGCCTCCCTCGCGCGGGGCGCGTCATGCACCGTCACCGGCGGCAGCGGGCCGGCGAAGCGTGCCACCTCCACCAGGCAGGACTGCGCCGCGCTGCCCTGGCCGAGCCGCGAGGTGCCGACATCCTGCGTCAGCACGTTAGGGTTGCCATGCACGTCCAGTGCCCCTTCCTCCCGCAGCGGGTCCCACCAGGCGCCGGTGGCCATGGCGACCACGCCGCGCCGCAAGCCGTCACTCAGCCGCAGGCCAGCGAGGCAGGCGCCACGCTCGTTGAAGACGCGCACAATGTCGCCCTCCGCGAGGCCGCGCGTGGCGGCGTCCTCCGGGTGCATCAGCAGGGGCTCGCGGCCCTGGATCTTGCTCTCCGCCGCGACGCGTCCGGGGTCGAGCTGGCCGTGCAAGCGCGTCGCCGGCTGGTAGGAGAGCAGGTGCAGCGGGAAGCGGGCGGCGAGTGGAGCGCCGAGATACTCCTTCGGCTCCTGCCAGCGCGGATGGCCGCCGATCTCCTCATAGCCGAAGCCGGCGATGGTCTCGGAATACAGCTCCACCTTGCCGGAGGGCGTGTTGAGGGGATTGGCCACCGGGTCGCCGGCGAAGTCGGAGAACAGCACGAAATCCTCCTCCGGCGGAGGTACTTCGACATAACCTTCGGCCCAGAAGCGCTCGAAGTCCGGCGCCTCGAAGCCGAGGCGGCCACAGGCCTGCCGCCAGCGCTCGTAGAGATGGCGCAGCCATGCGCCCTCGTCGCGCTGCTCTGTGAAGCGGTCACGGAAGCCGAGATGCTCGGCCATGTCGGCCAGCATGTCGTGGTCGTTGCGCGCCTGGCCCTGCGATGGGATGGCCTTGTGCATGGCGCGCAGGAAGCGGTCGGCCGAGGAGGAGCCGATGTCGTTGCGCTCCAGCGTCGTGGTGGCCGGCAGGACGATGTCGGCATGGCGCGCAGCGGCGGTCCACCAGGGCTCCTGCACGATGATGGTCTCGGCGCGGTTCCAGGCGCGCAGCAGGCGGTTGAGGTCCTGGTGGTGGTGGAAGGGGTTGCCACCCGCCCACCAGATCAGGCGGATGTCGGGTAGCGTGATGTCGCGCCCGTTGTACTGCAGCACCTCGCCCGGCCGCTCCAGCAGCTCGGTGACGCGGGCGACGGGGATGGAAAGGCCCGCCGGGTTGCGGGTGGCCGGCAGCGAGACGGAAGGCAGGCCGCGGCGCGGCGTGCCCATGCCGTTCATCGAGCCATAGCCGAAGGTGACCCCCTGCCCCGGCTTTCCGATGCCGCCCAGCATGGCGGCCAGCGCCACCAGGGCCCACCAGGGCTGCTCCCCATGCTCGGCGCGCTGGATGGACCAGGTGGCGGTCAGCATGGTGGGCAGGCGCGCCGCCTCCCAGGCGAGGGCGCGGATCTTCTCGGCCGGCACCCCTGTGATGGCAGAGGCCCATTCCGGCGTCTTGGGCGTGCCGTCGCTCTCGCCGAGGATATAGGGCCGCAGCCGCTCCCAGCCGGTGCAGTGGGTGGCGAGGAAGCCGCGATCCTCCAGCCCTTCGCAGACCAGCGCCTGCATCATGCCGAGGAGCAGCGCGGTGTCCGTGTTGGGGCGGATCGGCACCCATTCGGCATTCAGGAAGTCGGGCGTGTCGCCACGGAAAGGCGAGATGTTGACGAAGCGCACGCCCGCCGCCGCCACTCGCCGCAGCCAGGGCACGTATTCATGCGCGCCCGCGCCGCCGGCGGTGATCAGGGCGTTCTTCAGCGGCAGGCCGCCGAGGCAGAGCATCAGCCGCGTGTGCTTCTCGATGCTGGGCCAGCTCGTGACCGGCCCCTGGATGACGTCGTTGGTGCCGAGGATATGCGGCATGAGCGTCATGCCGGCGCCGTAGGAGTAGTTCGTCACCTGGGTGGTGTAGCCGCCGCCGAGGCCAAGGAAGCGCTGGAGCTGGCTCTTCGCGTGGTGGAAGCGCCCGGCGGAGGACCAGCCATAGGAGCCGCCGAAGATGGCGGTGTGGCCGTGCTCGGCCCGCACCCGGGCGCTTTCCTCCGCCGCGAGACGGACGGCCTCATCCCAGGAGACTGGCACGAAGTCACGGTCGCCGCGCGCGGCGCCGCGCCGTTCGCCCCGCAGCCAGCCGGCACGGACATAAGGCCGGTCGATGCGGGAGGGCGCGTGCACTGCATCCGGCACAGCCTCGATCAGCCGGCCAGGGTTGGGGTCGCGCGCGAAGGGGCGGACGCCGGTCAGGCGGCCCTGCTCCACCACGGCGTCGAAACTGCCCCAATGCGCGGCATGCGGCACGATCACGGCCATCAGCAACTCCTCAAGCCCATGGGCAGCCCTTCGGGCAACCCAGCAGGCGCGGAGAATGCTCCGGGCGCGCATGGCGCGCAAATGGCGCGCGAGGGCGGGGACCTCAGGGCGGCAGGGTCATGCCACGCCGCCGGGGGGGGGGCGGCGGCGGCCAGGCGCTCAGCGCGTGGCGTTGAGATTCAGGCTCCGCATGGCTTCAGCCATGTGCTCGGCATGGGGGCCGGCCGGCGCCTCGGCCACCTCGTCGTAGCTCTCGCCGGTGGAGGCCATGCGCAGCGTGCCAGGAGCGCGGTTGAAGATGAAGCCATTGGTCGGGTAGACGCGCCCATAGGCCTCGTCGCTGCGGCCGATCTGCACGCGAACCTCGGTCCAGTCATTCGCCGGCGAGACGTCGATGACGGAGACGCCATGCATCACCGTGCCCTTGCGGATGCCCGGCCCTTCCCAGTTGGCATGATCCACCAGGATCTCGCGCGCGCTAACGATGCGCGACACGACCGCAACATGGCCCAGGCGCATCCCGCCGGAGGACTTGAAGCTCAGCACCGCGCCGCGCTCTGGCCGTTGGCCGCGCGCATAGACGCCCGCCGCACTGCCCCACCAGGTATAGGCATTGCCAGTGATGTCCATGCCGGTGATGGAGCGCGCATAGGGCACGCAGGAGATCGGCGTGGCGAAGGATTCGTGCGCCGGCGCGACAGCGGCGGTGGTGCGGCGGCCGGCGGGCAGTTTCAGCGTCTGCGACTTCACGCTGCGAACGGTGGTCTGCGCCAGTGTCACGCGCGGCTGCTTCAGAGTCTCCCGTGCCTTCCGGCTGGTCGTCGCATCTGCAGCCGTCGAAACGGCACAAAACGAACCGATCAATAGCGCGAACGCCACCGCTGTGCTGCTGCCCCGCATGCGATCCCCACCGCTATGTCCCCCACCGCGCTCTCGTCGCGGCCCTCAGCGGGTAGCAAGGGCGGGAAGGGAGCGGCAATCCCGTGGGACTGATACACGCCGCAATGCGATGTGATTCGGAAAATCCGGTGCTGCAGGCAACGCGTTAATATGAAGTTAATCCTAGACTCGCGGAATCGCGAGCGGAATGTCACAGTGTTGCGGCAGAACTGCAACAGCACTTAGCAAGCCACTGGAAAAGAAAAAGATTCGGCGCCGCGGACGGTTTCCGCGGCGCCGTTCATTCCGGTTCCGGATTTTCGCGCTGCTTAGCTACCGCTTAGCGGCAGGCCGTGATCATGATCTCGACGAGGTGGCGGGGGTCCGCCATGTTCGCCTGCACGCAGGCGCGCACCGGGGCGCCGCCCTCCGGGAGCCACTCCGACCAGATCTCGTTCATCGCGCCACGGTCGCGGATGTCCTTCAGCCAGATCTGCGCCTGCAGAAGGCGGGTCTTGTCCGTGCCGTGACCTTCCAGCGCGGCGTCGATCTTCGCCAGCACCTGCTTGGTCTGGCCGACCACGTCCTGCGACAGGTCGTCGGCGGTCATACCGGCGAGGAAGACAAAGTTGTGGTACTCGACGGCGCCCGAAAGGACCTTATTGCTGTCGTGGCGGGTAATCTTGGCCATGGTTCAACGCGCTCCCTGCGATGGGTCCGGCGCCATGGACCTGCCCCGGCGCCGGAATGAGGCTTGCCGCTTCTAGCCCGGCTTCGGCCCGGGTGGGAACCACCCCCACCCGGGAATTACCGGAACCCCTCCCTCAGGGGACGGCGCGGGCGCCGCCCTCGGAGGCGGCGGAGGCGATCATCATCTCGAAGACCGAGACGCCATGGATGGCCTGCTCCACCGGCAGCGGATAGGCCGGGCCGCCCGCCACCGCGGCGGCGAAGGCGGCGAGCTCGGCACGCTCGATGTCCGTCTTGGGATAATCGCGCACGAAGCCCTCGCCTTCGCGCGGGCGGTAGACCATGTGCTCGTGGTCGGTCAGCTCCACCCAGCCCTCGGAGCCGTAGAGGGCGACGCGCCAGCAGCGCGGCGCATAGGCCAGCGTCGCGAAGGTGCCGGTGGCGCCGCTGGCGAAGCGGCAGAGCATGGCGGTGGTGTCGTCGAGCCCGTTCTCCAGCACGCGGGCGGTGCTGTGCACGGTAACCTCGGCAATCGGGCCGGCCAGGTTGATCATCATGTCGATCATGTGGATGCCCATGCCACCCATGCCGCCGAGCGGGCTCTCCGCGCGGTCGGCGCGCCACATGCCCGGCTTGTAGCCGGCGGCGCCGGGGCCGCTGAAATGCCCCTCGACATGCAGCAGCGTGCCGATGCTGCCATCCGCCAGCATCGCCTTCATCTCCGCCACCGCCGGCAGGAAGCGCCGGTTGTGGCCGAGCGCCAGCACCACGCCCGCCTCGCGGCAGGCGGCGACGGCGGCCTCGGCGCTGGCCTTGTCCAGCGTGAAGGGCTTCTCGACGAAGACATGCTTGCCGGCGCGCGCGGCGGCGATCACCTGTTCGGCGTGCAGCTTGTGCGGCGTGGCCAGCACCACCGCCTGCACCTCCGGGTCAGCCAATACGGCGTCGTAGCTGTCGAGCAGGCGAATCTTCTTTTCCGCCGCCCAGTCCCTCACCTTCTCCGGGCTGCGCGTCTGCCCCGCCACGAAGCGAATCCCCGCCTCGTTGCTCCCCTGGACACTCTCCACCAGGGTGCGTCCCCAGCGGCCCATGCCGATGATCGCTGCCTGCAGCATGCCTGTCCTCTCTCAGTTCTTCCGGCGCGACTTCCAGCGCCGCCTCAATGGTCCGATAGCGTGTCCAGCCCCAGGCGAAGACGCCGAGGGCGAGGCCGGCGCCGACCAGGGTCGGGATGCGCAGGCCGAAGGCCTCGCCGGAGGCGCCCAGCATCAGCGCGCCAAGCGCCGGGCAGGCGCGGGTGATCTGCCCCCAGAGCGCCAGCACCCGGCCGCGCATCTCGGGCGCCGCCGCCATCTGCGCGAGCTGCTGCACGGAGATGCCGTGCAGCGAGGCGGTGGCGCCGATCAGCGCCGCGCAGACCAGCCCGAAGGGAAACCAGCCGGTGGCGACGAAGCCGATGACAGCCAGCGCCTGCCACAGACCGGCCAGGATGGCGATGCGCGTGGCGCCCGTCACCCGCCCGCGCGCCGCCAGCCAGAGGCCAGCGACCAGCGCCCCGACACCGAAAGAGGCCGTGAGCATCGCCAAGGATTCGGCGCCGCGCCCGAAATTTCGCTCGACGAAGGGCGGCAGCAGTTCCTGTACGCAGCGCAGCAGCACCCCGATCAGCGCGGCATAGCCGAGCAACGGCCCGAGGCCGGGATGGCGGGCGACGTAGGTGAAGCCCTCCTTCACCTCGCCGAGCAGGCTCGCGGTTGCTGGGTGGCCGCGGCGATGCGCCGGGTCCACCTTCAGCATCGGCATGGTGATCACCGCGCTGCCATAGGCAAGCGCGTTGCAGGCGATCGCCGGCGCCACACCGAAGGCGGCGATCACCGGACCGGCGAGCGCCGGGCCGATGAAGCGCGCCACGTTGAACACCAGGGAATTGCAGGCGACCGCCGCCGGCAGGTCGGCGGCGCCGACGATGCCCGGCATCAATGTCTGCCGCGCCGGCTGGGCGAAGCTGGCCGCCGTGCCGGAGCAGAGTTCCAGCAGCAGCAGGAACTCGATCCGCATATTTCCGGTGGCAACCAACGTGGCCACCGTCGCCGCCTCCAGCCCGATCAGCGCCTGTGAGATGGTGGCGAGGCGAATGCGGTCTGCGCGGTCGGCGATTGCGCCGGCAAAGGGGCTGATCACCGCGGCCGGCGCCAGGTCGCAGAAGGCGACCAGGCCCACCCAGAGCGCGCTATGGGTGAGTTCCCAGGTCAGCCAGGCCACGGCGATGCGGTGCATCCAGAGCCCCGTCCAGGAGGCGAGGCTGGCGCCGAAGAAGATCCGGGCGTTGCGGGTCGCCAGCGCGCGGGTCAGCGCGCCGAAGGGCGACCGGAAAAGCGGCAGCTCAGGAGCCCCGGCCCGTCCTTCCGGCCGGCGGCGCGGCGGCGCCCGGCATGTTGCCCTCCTGCCGGCCGCGCAGGCATTCCTGGACCATCTGGTCCTGCTCATAGCGGGCGCCGAGGCGCTCGGTGTTCATCGAGCTGGCCAGGCTGGCGTCGGTGAAGGGGCCGGCGCCGAGCCGGGACTCGGCCTCATCCACCCGCATGGTCTGGCCGCGTTCGCGGGTGCGCATCACCCGCTCCGCCTCCTGCCGGCAGGCCGACAGCGCGGCACCCTGCTGGCGCTCCTCGGCGGTGCGGGGCGCCGCGCCGCTACAGGCGGCCGTCAACAGCAGCAGGGGGAGGACGAGGCGTTTCATGATGCGCTCCGGCAGGTCTCAGGGGCAGACGCCGCACGGACGGCAAGCCGGGACGCGGGGACGGTTGCCGCCCCTCTATTCCTCCGCCGCGCCGCCGGCGCCGGCGATGCGCCGTGACAATAGACGCTTCATGCCGTGTTCGTCGAACCGGGCTGCGCCGTCGAGCGGCAGATTCGCGGCGGCGGCGAGCAGTGCCGGATGCAGCTCGATACCGCCGGAATCGATGGCGAAGAGGCCGGCCATCCAGCGTGCCCGCCCCAGCAGCTCCACCAGTGCCAGCAGCCGCAAACAGAGGGAAAGGCCGGCGAGATGCGTCAGACCCACGGTGCGGTCCACCGCCTCGGCCCAGCAGGCGGCGTCGGCATCGGCCAGGGCGAGCACGGGGCCGCCCTCGAATCGGAGGCTGCGGCGCGGTCCCCACGCCTCGGCCGTGGCGGCGGCCCGGGCCGCCTCCCAGGCCAGGCTGAGGGCATGCGGCGTCACGGCGGGAAGCGACTCGGGGCGGCAAGGGACGGCGTAGAGCAGCACGCCATCCTCCGACACGGCGACCGGGATGTCGTCGCGTGCGTCCGCATGGAAGGTCCTGGGCATTGGCATCAGATGGGATGGCGCTCATCCCGCCGCCAGAGGGGATGCGAGGCAGGGGATGCGAGGCTCAGTCCGGGCCGGGATGCAGGCGGCTCGGGTGCCGCAGCAGCGCCGAGACGAGGGCCGAGGCCAGCCGGTGCTGCGGACCCGGTCCGATCACCACGAACTCGATCTGCCCAAGCTCCGGCAGGTGGCGGGAGGCGGGCAGCGGCGCCAAGCCGGGCGGCAACAGCCGTGTGGAGTGCGGCGCCACGCCGAGCCCCGCCATGGCGGCCGCCCGCAACCCGCTGAGGCTTGGGCTCGTGCAGGCCACGCGCCAGGTGCGGCCCGCCTGTTCCAGCGCCTGGAGAGCTAGCGCGCGGGTGATGCTGGGCGGTGGAAAGAGCACCAGTGGCAGCGGCTGCGCCGGGTCCGGCCGTAAGCCGGGACGCCCCACCCAGGCCAGCTGCTCCCGCCAGGCAAAGGCGCCGCGCGGGTCGCCGGCGCGGCGCTTCACCACAATGACGTCCAGCTCCCCCGCGTCGTAGCGTTCGTAGAGCGTGCCGCTAAGGCCAACCGTCAGCTCCAGGTCCACGCCGCTATGCGCCTGGGTGAACCCGGCCAGCACCTCCGCCAGCCGGGCGGAGACGAAGTCCTCCGAAGCCCCGAGCCGGATGCGCCCGCGCAGATGCGCCCCGGCCAGGAAGCGCTCCATCCGTTCATTGGCTTCCAGCACGCCGCGGGCGAAGTCCACCAGCGCATCGCCGTCGGGCGTCAGGGCAACGGCATGGGTGTCGCGCACGAAAAGGGCGCGGCCCACCGCTGCCTCCAGCTTGCGGATGTGCTGGCTGACGGTGGATTGCCGCAGGGCGAGGCGCTGTGCTGCCCGGGTGAAGGAGCGCGTCTCGGCCACGGCGAGGAAGGAGCGGAGCAGCAGGGGCGAAAGCATGGCACGTTGTTATCACGATCCGTGTTGGCTGTTATCCGGTGCCATTCCCTGGCGGAATAAAGCACCTGGGCCTAACTCGGGAGCACCCGCACGATCCGAGAGATCGCCATGACCCTCCGCCTTCCCAAGCTGCCGCTCGACCCCTTCCTCGTGCTCCTTGTGGCCACGGTGACGCTGGCAGCGCTGTTCCCCGCGCAGGGCGCCGGGGCGGCGCTCCTCGGCCATGTCACCTCGGCTGCGGTGGCGCTGCTGTTCTTCCTCTATGGCACCCGCCTGGCGCCGCGGAACCTGCTCGAAGGGCTGCTGCACTGGCGCCTGCAGGCGCTGATCTTCCTGGCGACCTACCTGCTCTTCCCGCTGCTCGGCCTGGGCATCACCGCCGTGGCGGGGGCTTTCATGCCGCCGGCCCTGGCGCTGGGGCTGATGTTCATCTGCGTGCTGCCCTCCACCGTGCAGTCCTCCATCGCCTTCACCTCCATTGCGCGCGGCAACGTGCCGGCGGCGCTTTGCGCGGCGACACTCTCCAACCTCGCCGGCATGGTGCTGACGCCGCTGCTCACCGCTCTGCTGCTGCGGGCCGGGCATGGTGGCTTCAGCGCCGAGGCGCTCTATGACATCGCCCTGCACCTGCTGCTGCCATTCGCGCTCGGCCAAGCCGTGCGGCCCTTCGCCGGGCGCTGGCTGCAGCGGCACAAGTCGCTGACCAGCCTGGTGGACCGCGGCTCGATCCTGCTGGTGGTCTATGGCGCCTTCAGCGAAGGCATGGTGGCCGGCATCTGGGGACAGATCACGCCCACCGCGCTTATCGCCATCATGGTGCTGGACTCGGTGCTGCTGGCGGCGGTGCTGGGCGCCACGCTGCTGGCCAGCCGCGGCCTCGGCCTGAACCGGGCCGACGAGGTGGTGGCGGTGTTCTGCGGCTCCAAGAAGAGCATCGCCAGCGGCATCCCAATGGCCAACATCCTCTTCCCCGGCGACTTGGTCAGCATGATCGTGCTGCCGGTGATGCTGTTCCACCAGATCCAGCTCTTCGTCTGCGCGACCCTCGCCCGCCGCTACGCGCAACGCGCCGAACCTGTGGCGGCGCCGGTGCTGGCGCCGGCGGAGTAACCCCTCAGCCGCTCTCCAGCAGGGCGCGGAGCGCGGCGAGGTCGCGCTCCACCCAGGCGGCATCCTCGAAGAACTTCTCGACCGACATGCCGGGCTGGCGGAACAGGGTCAGCATGACCTCCGTGCTCTCCTGGTTCGGCACGACGCGCATCGGCACGGCGATCTCAGGGCCGGTGCCGGTATCCACGAAGTGGTCCATCACGCCATAAGGGTTCCGCTCGGTAAAGCGAATCCGCACCGGACCTTCAGGGCCTTCCGCGCGCCAGGCATCGCCCTCGCGCCGCAGCTTGGCCTGACTGAGGCCGGAGGCCCATTTGCAAAAATCCTCCGGTCGCCAGATGGCGTCGTAGACCGCGCGCCAGTCCCGCGCGATGCCGATGCTGATGGTCCGCGCCTCAAGCATAGGCCGCCCTCCCCTTCGGCTACTCCTGCCAGCATTGTCGCGCATTTGCTCCCCGCGACAACGGTGATGGCATCTCCCGGCGCGCAGCACGGACGGTCACAGGCACTGGACCGGCTGCGCAACCTTCGCGCATCCTCCTGGAATGACGCACCCCGCTGACCTTCCCGCCGCCGAGGCCGCCCGCCGCATCGCGGCTGGCCGCCTCGCTCCCACCGAACTGGTGGAGGCCTGCCTGGACCGCATCGCCGCACGCGAGCCGGTGGTCCGTGCCTTCAGCAGCCTCGACCCCGCTTTGCCCCGCCGCGCCGCCGCCGGATCGCTCGGTGGTCCCCTGGCCGGCCTGCCCGTCGGCGTGAAGGACGTGCTGGACACTGCCGACCTGCCCTCCGAATACGGCTCTCCGATCTGGGCCGGGCACCGGCCGCGTGCCGACGCCTCCGCCGTGGCGCTGACCCGTGCGGCCGGCGGCATCATCATGGGCAAGACGGTGACGACCGAGTTCGCAACCCGCCACCCCGGCCCCACCAGCAACCCGCATGACCCCGCCCGCACCCCCGGCGGCTCAAGCCAGGGTTCGGCCGCCGGCGTGGCGGCGGGCTTCTTCCCGCTCGCCTTCGGCACCCAGACCGCCGGCTCCGTGCTGCGCCCCGCGGCCTATTGCGGCGTGACGGGCTTCAAGCCGTCGCATGGGTTGATCCACCGCGCCGGCATGAAGGTAATGAGCGAAAGCCTGGACACCATCGGCATGTTCGGCCGCACCGTGGAGGACTGCGCCCTCTTCGCCGGCGCCCTGACGCGGCTCGACCTCAGCAGCCGCGCCGAAAGCGGGCCGCGCATCGCCCTTTGCTTCGGGCCGGGCGAGGCAGCGCTCAGCCCGGACAGCGCCACCCGCATCGAGGAAGTGGCCGAACGCTGTGCCCGCGCCGGCGCGACGGTCACGCGCATCGCCCTTCCGCCGGCGCTGCAGGCGGTGGCGCAGGTGCACCCGGTGGTGATGAACGGCGAGACGGTGCTTTCCCTCGCCTGGGAGCGCGCCACCGCGCGCGGGCTGATCTCACCCGTGCTGAACGACCGGCTGGACTGGGCCGCCGGCCTGCCGGTCGCGGAGCTGATTGCCGCCCGAACCGCCTTTGCCGAGGGCCGGCAAGCCTTCCGCGCCTTGATGGACAGCTTCGACGTGCTGCTGACCGCCGCCGCGCCCTCCGAGGCGCCGGTCGGGCTGGAAGCCACGGGTGACCCGATCTGCAATGCACTCTGGACCGCCCTGCACGGCCCCTGCATCAGCTTGCCCGCCGGCACCGGCGCGGCGGGAATGCCGCTCGGCGTGCAGCTCGTGGCGCCCTTTGGCGAAGATGCGGCGCTGCTGGGCTGGGCGCGCTGGGTGGAAGACGTCATCGCGGGGTGACAGACAAAGAAAAGGCCGGGGGAAGGAATTCCCCCGGACCCCCATCTTCTTTTTGTCAGTTTGGCGGTGCGCAGACGACTGGCGCGGGGAACCCGAAGAAAAAAGATGGGGGTTTGGGGGAATTCCTTCCCCCAAACTTTCTTCAGGCCGCGGTCAGCACCACGCGGCCGCGCACCTTGCCGTCCTTCAGACGGTTCAGCACGTTGTTCACCTCGCTGGCCGGCTCCGTCGTCACCGGCAGCGGCGAGAGCTTGCCCTCCTGGGCCAGCCCGACCACCTCGCGCAGATCCTGCGGATTGCCGACATAGCTGCCCTGGATGGTCAGGGCCTTGGTGGCCATGATCGGCAGCGGGATGTTCAGCTCGCCGCCGAACAGGCCCACCTGGACCAGCTTGCCGCCCTTCACCAGCGCGTCGAAGGAGAAGCGCGCGGTGCTGGTGCCGTTGACGAGGTCGATGATCGCCTCGACCGGGCCGCCGCAGGCGCCGATGATGCGCTGCGCGGTGTCCTCGCCATCGGCCAGCACCGTGTCGGTGGCGCCGGCCTCCTTGGCGCCCTCCAGCTTCTCGGCCGCGACATCGACCACGCAGATGCGCTTATGGCCAAGCGCCTTCAGGATCTCGATCGCGTTCAGGCCAAGGCCACCCGCGCCGACGATGACGATCGGGCGGTCGGCGGGCAGCGGCATCACCTTGCGGATGGCGGAGTAGACGGTGATGCCGGAGCAGGCATAGGTCGCCGCCACCTCGGGCCGGATGCCGTCGAAGGCCACCAGGTGGCGCGGGCTGCGCGCGATGACATGCGAGGCATAGCCGCCATTCTGGAAGACGCCGATGCTGCGGGCGGCGACGGCGCAGAGATTGTCGTCGCCAGCCTTGCAGCGGTCGCACTTGCCGCAGCCCAGCCAGGGGAAGACCACCCGCATGTCACCCGGCGAGACGCCCTTGGCCTCGGGGCCGAGCTTCACCACCTTGCCGACCACCTCATGGCCCATGGCCAGCGGCAGCGTCACGCCACGATCGGCCAACGACATCTTGCCGCGGCTGCCCAGGTCGTAGCTGCCTTCCCAGATGTGCAGGTCCGAATGGCAGACGCCGCAATGCGTCACCTCGATCAGCACTTCCTCGCCGGTCAGCTCCGGCAGCGGCAGCTCGACGTTCTGGAGCGGTGCTCCGGCTTCCACGACGGCCCAGCCACGCATGGCGTTCCTCCTATCCCTTGATAGGGAAAGGGGAACCCCTGCGGAGGCCGCGGTCAAGACCAGCCGGAGGAAAACCCGCGTCAGCGCCGCGCAAGGTCGGGCTGAGGCTGGCTCCCCTGGGGCCGGGTGGCGGTCAGCGCGCGGCGGATCTCCGCCTCGGCCTTGACCAGTTCCTTGGTGGCCTGCAGGCGGGTCGCACGGCCCTCCTCGGCGATGCGCAGGCTGTCCTCCAGCGTGGCCACCAGGGCGGCATTGGCCTGCTGCACGGCGGCGAGGTCGAAGACGCCGCGTTCCAGCTCCACCCGCGCCTCGGCATTGCCCTGGCGCAGCGTCTCGGCATTGGCGGTGAGCAGGCGGTTGGTCAGGTCGGTGGCGGCGCGCACCGCCTCGCCAGCCTCGCGCATGTTCTGGATGGCCAGCGCCTGGGCGAGCTGCGTGCGCCAGAGCGGCACGGTGTTGGTCAGCACCGAGAGGATCTTGGCCGCCAGTGCCTTGTCGTTCTCCTGGATCAGCCGCAGGCCAGGCAGCGCCTGCATGGCCACCTGGCGGGTCAGCCGCAGGTCGTGCACGCGGCGGTCCAGCTCGTCGCGCGCCGCGCGCAGGTCGCGCAGCTTCTGCGGCGCCAGCGTGTCCTTCGGATCGGCGGCGGCGCGCTCGGCGGCGGGGATGGCCTCCGCATCGGTGCGCGCCAGCACCACCTCGCCGGCGGCGATGTGCTCGGCCAGGGCGTGGAACCAGTCCAGCGTCGCGGCGTAGAGGCGCTCCAGCCGCTCAACATCCTCCAGCAGGCGCGTGCGATGGGTGTCGAGCTTGTCGCCCACCGTCTCGATCTGGCCGCGCACGCCTTCGTAGCGCTGGATGATCGCCATGGCCTCGGCCTTGCCGCGCCCGAGCAGGCGCGAGAGGAGGCCGCGCTTCTCGCTGAGCTGCGTGACGTCGAAGCCGCGCAGCGTGGCGAGCAGGCCGGACAGCGCCTCGCCCGCCTCCCCCGTCGTCTGGTTGCGGGCGGCGCCGAGCATGGCGTCGGCCGCCGCGGCGGCGCGGTTCTGCGCATCGGCGCCGAAGCGCAGGATGGTCGCCGGATCGGAAAGCTCGATGGAGGCGGCGAGCGCCTCCACCTTCTCCGTGGGTACGCCGCGATCCGCCGCGCTTTCGGTCAGTTGGTCGGAACTCATGCGTAACCCTCCTCACGCAGCCGGTCGGCCAGCACCTTCACCTGGATCTCCAGCGCCGCGCTCTCCTCGGCACGAATGCGGTCGCGCAGGGCGGTGCTGCCGCGCGCCATGTCCTCCACCAGCCGCGACAGGCTCTCCGGCGGCTCCGCGCCGAGCCGCAGCCGGGCGTCGATCCGCTCCAGCCCGTCGAGCTGCAGGTTGAGGAAGCGGCGGGCCTCGCTGCCTGCCTCCGGCCGCCGCTCCAGTTCGGTGAACACCTCGCGCAGCGCCGCCAGGGCCGGGCGCAGCCGGACATCGGCGCCCTCCAGCGCGGCAAGGCGTGCACGCGGCGCCGTCAGCGGATCGATACGGGGCGCGGGGGCAGGCTGCGGCTCCGGCTGCGGCGGTTCCACCTCCGCGGGCTCCGCATCGGTATAGAGAAGCCGGGTGCCGAAATAGGCCATGGCGCCGAACACCACGGCGGCGACCGGCGCCACATGCCCGGCCGTGCCCGCGACGACGGCCGTGGCCGCCCCCACCAGCAGCGCGGCGGGACGCAGATGGCCGCGCCGCAGCTTGCGCACGGCGAGCGCCAGCAACCCGAGGCCGAGCAGCGTGCCCAGGATCGGCTTCTGTGCCCCGCCGATCAGGTTGAACAGCAGCACCGGCACCAACGGCAGGGCGGTCAGCACCAGCAACGCACCGCGAAGCTGGCGGAACTGCAGCCGGAGCTGCTCAAGGACGCCGGTCTCCATCACGAGAACATCCCGATGATCGCCTGGAAGAAGGCAAGGATGGCGACCAGCCAGAGCGAGCAGCCCAGCAGCGCGAAGCCGCCGATCCGGCGCAGCGTCTCGCCGCGGCCGGGCCAGGCGGGCGCCTCACCAGAGGCGCCCACGGATCGCGGCCGGCGCCAGCCGCGCGGCGGCGGCATGCGGGAGCTCCCGCGCGGGCTCCAGGGGCCGGGCTGCTCCGTCCAGGGGCCATTGCCCAGGCCGTTGTTCCGGCCTTCCCGGCGGCCCCAGGGGTCCGGCCGCTCGGAAGCGGCAGCGCGCGGCGTCTCGCCACCCTGCGGTGGCGGCGTGCCCGGGCCATCCGGCCGGCCCAGCGGCGGGGAAGCGGCTTGTTCCATGCCTTCCAGATTGCCCCTTCACCGCCCGCAATCAAGCAGCGCGGAGCCTGGCCAGTGCGCCAGGCCCCACGCCGGCGGCTCAGGCGCCGATCTTGCCGCCGCCCCGCTTCACGATGGCGATGATGGAGGGGCGCGGCGGCATGGCGGGATCGAAGTCCGGCCAGCGCGTCGAGGGATTGGCGAAGCTGCTGCCCTTGTCGTCGCCGGGGTGCTGGATGGCCAGGAAGACGGTCTCGTCATCCGGCGTGAAGCAGGGGCCACAGACCTCGGCGCCGGTGGGCGCCTGGTAGAACAGCCGGGTCAGCGCGCGGCCCTGCCCGTCCGTGTCGGCGGCATAGAGCCCGTCGGCCACCTTGGAGGTGCCGGGCGCGCCGTCCGTCGCGATCCAGATGCGGCCTTTGCTGTCGAAGGTGCAGTTGTCCGGACAGGAGAGCCAACCGTCCGCACTGGTGCCCTGGTGGTAGCGGGCGCCGGGGTCGGTGCCGGGCCGGCCGGCAACCAGGAAGATCTCCCAGCGGCCCTCGGTCGCGGCGTGGTCCACCTTGCCGGTGCCGGCGCCGGGCGGGATCATCTCGACGACATGGCCGTGCGCGTTGGCAGCGCGCGGATTGGCCTTGTCCACCTGCTCGGGTTTGCGACGGGTGTTGTTGGTCAGCATCGCATAGATGTGGCCGTTCACCGGATTGGCCTGCACGTCCTCCGGCCGGTCCATCGGCGTGGCCTTCAGCAGGTCGGCGGCGCGGCGCGTCTCGATCAGCACCTCGGCCTGGCTGTTGAAGCCGTTCGCGGCGGTCAGCGGACCCTCGCCGTGCACCAGCGGCAGCCACTCCATGCGGCCGTCCTCGTGGAAGCGGGCGACGTAGAGCGTGCCCTCATCCAGCAGGTCGCGGTTGGCGGCGAGATCATCCGGGTTCCAGGCGCGGGCGGTGACGAACTTGTAGACGTAATCGAAGCGCTCATCGTCGCCCATGTAGAAGACCACGCGGCCATCGGCGGAGATCGCGTGGGTGCAGCCCTCGTGCTTGATGCGGCCGAGCGCGGTGCGCTTCACCGGCTGGCTCTGCGGATCGTAGGGATCGAACTCCACCACCCAGCCGAAGCGGTTCGGCTCGTTGGGTTCCTTGTCCAGGTTGAAGCGGTCCACATGCTGCGGCCAGGAATAGCTGGCCTGCTCGACGATGCCGTAGCGCTTGTACATCGCCGCCTGCGCGCCGGTCTTCGCCGCCGCGCCGCCGAAATACTGGTTGAAGTTTTCCTCGCAGGTGATGACCGTGCCCCAGGGCGTGTTGCCGCCGGCGCAGTTGTTGAGCGTGCCGAGCGCCAGGCGGCCGCCGGGGTCGGCGCTGGTCTTCAGGCGGTCATGGCCGGCGGCCGGGCCGCTGATGCGGATCGGTGTCTCGGCGGTGATGCGGCGGTTGAGGGGGCCCGCCTTCACCGGCGCCCAGCGACCTTTCTCGCGCCGGATCTCGACGATGGACATGCCATGCGCCGCCATCTCGACCATCGCCTGCGCGCGGCTGGACTTCAGACGGGCGGATTCATCATCGCCCATGCCGGGGAACATGAGCTGCGTGTCGGCATACTCATGGTTCACCGCCAGCAGGCCGTGATCGGCGGTCTTGCTCCCGCGCGGCAGGGGGAAGAAGTCCACGTAGTCGTTGTTGTAGCCGAACTGGGTGGCCTGCGCCTCGGCGGACTGGTTGCGCGGGTCGAAGCTGGGCGCATCGGGCAGCACCGGATCGCCCCAGCGGATCACCGTCTGGATCTCGTAGCCCTCCGGCACCGCGTCGCGCTCGGTGAGTTGGTGGCGCAGTTCCTTGAAGCCCAGGCTGGAGGGGCCGGTCTCGGCCGCCAGGGCACGGCTGCCGGAGGCGAGGAGCTGGTCGGCCAGGGTGGCCGTGGCCGCCGCGCCCAGCAGGCCGCGCAGGGCGGCGCGGCGGGAAAGGCGGCGCTCGATCAGCGTCCCGATCGTGTTCTCCGGCCGCGGGTTGCTGCCGATGTCCTCAAGTTCCAACGGCTTGTGCCCGCCATGAGGCAGGTTGGTGTCTGGCATGGTGTCACGTCCCGGTCAGCAGCGGCGGCAGAAGCCGCCAGGCGGCGCAGGAAACATGAAGCCTACGGCATCCGCGTGACGGTTCCATGAAGCTTTCGTTGCGGATGGCAGCCCCTCAACACCGCTGCGCCGCACGCGCCGCGAAGAAGCGCGCGATGGCCTCCGCGGCCTGATCGATATGCCCTTCCAGCACCGTCACCGCCGCCTCGGCGTCGCCCTGCGCGGCCGCCTCCAACATCGCACGGTGGTCCTGCTGTGCCATCCGCTCCCGTCCCTGCGCCGCGAGGTGGAAGCGGAGATAGCGATCGAAGGCGGCGAGATGCTGCTCCGTCAGGACCAGCAGGCGGGGGTGGCCGGCGGCGGCATAGAGCGCCATGTGGAATTGCCGGTTCAGCAGGCCCATCCTTCCCGGATCGGGCTCGACATCCATCGCGGCGATCAGTGCGGCGGCCTGGCCACGCTGCGCCTCGCCGAGATTCGGGATGGAAAGCCGCAGCGCCGCCGGCTCCAGGGCGCGGCGGATGGCAAAGAGGTCCGCAGCGTCGGCGGCGGAGATCTCCGCCACCACCGCGCCGCGATGCGGCAGCACCTCCACCAGCGCCTGCGCCTCCAATTGCCGCAGGGCCTCGCGCACCGGCATCCTGCTCACGCCAAGCCGCTCGGCCAGTTCCTCCTGCCGCAAGGGCATGCCCCCGGGCAGCCGTCCTTCCAGGATGGCTGCCTTCAGCGTCGCCTCGACGAACTCCGTCGCCGTGCGCCAGCGGGGGGTGGCGGCGGTGGTGAGGCTGTCCAGAGGGGAAGCAGGTGACATCCAAAATCCGACCGTTGATTGGATCCAACATTACGTTACCCTCCGCCGCAGATCCAGTCGGCGGCAGAGGGCAGCACATGGTGGAACGGAAGGCGGGGCTGGTGCAGCCCGTGATCGCAGGCGTGCTGGCAGCGGTGGTCGGCTTCGCTTCCTCCTTCACCGTGGTGCTGCAGGGCTTCCGGGCAATGGGGGCCAGCCCGGCTGAGGCAGCCTCGGGGTTGCTGGCGCTCTGCGTGGCGCAAGGGGCGCTCGGGCTCTGGCTCAGTCTGCGGCACCGGATGCCGATCGTGCTCGCCTGGTCCACTCCCGGTGCGGCGCTGCTGGTCTCCACCGGGGCGCCGGAGGGCGGCTTCCCCGTGGCGGTGGGCGCCTTCCTGCTGACCGGGCTGCTGATCCTGCTGGCCGGCCTCTGGCGGCCCTTCGGGCGTGCCGTCGCCGCGATTCCGGCCAGCCTCGCCAGCGCCATGCTGGCCGGGGTCCTGCTGGAAATCTGCCTTGCGCCGGTTCGCGCGGTGGAGGCCCTCCCCCTGCTGGCGCTGCCGGTGGTGCTGGCCTGGGCTGTCGCCTGGCGCTTCGCCCGGCTCTACGCGGTGCCCGTCGCCGTGGCGGTTGCGGCGGCGATGATCCTGCTGGCCACCCCCGTGCCCGCCGGCACGCTGGGCTCCATCGTGCCGCGCCTCGAATGGGTCACGCCGCATCCGAGCCTCGGCGCCGCCGTGGGCATCGCGCTGCCGCTCTTCCTCGTCACCATGGCCTCGCAGAACGTGCCGGGGCTTGCCGTGCTGCACTCCCAAGGCTTCCGGCCGGAACCAGGGCCGATCTTCTCGATCACCGGCATCGCCAGCGCGCTCATTGCTCCTTTCGGCGCGCATTCGATCAACCTGGCCGCCATCACCGCCGCCCTCTGCGCCGGACCGGACGCGCATCCCGATCCCGCCCGGCGCTGGGTGGCCTCGGCGACGACGGGGATCAGCTACATGCTGCTTGGCCTCGGGGCGAGTTTCGCGGCCGCCTTCATCGCCGCCTCGCCGCCGCTGCTGATCGAGGCGGTGGCCGGGCTGGCGCTGCTCGGCAGCCTGGGTGGCGCGCTGACCGCCGCCATGGCGCATGAGCGGGACCGGTTGCCGGCCGTGCTCACCTTCGTCACCACCGCCTCGGGGCTGGCGCTGTTCGGGATCGGGGCGGCGTTCTGGGGGCTGATCGCCGGCGGTGTGCTGCTGCTGCTGGACCGTTTGCGGGGCTGAGCCTCAGAACAGGCTGGCGCGGAGGCCGTCGAGGGCAATCTGTGCCGCCAGCGCGGCCAGGATCACGCCCAGGACGCGGCCGACCACCTGCCCACCGGTGGCGCCCAGCAGCCGCCCGACCGGCACCGCAGCCCAGAGCGTCGCCAGCGTGACGCCCAGGGCCGCCAGCAAAGCCACCAGCACACCGGCCAAGCGCCATGGGTCCTCGCCGGCCTGCTGGCGCATCAGCACCATGGTGGTCATGGCACCCGGCCCCGCCAGAAGAGGAATGGCCAGGGGAAAAACGCTGATGTCGGGTTCGTCGGCGGCCGCTTGCCGCTCCTCCGAGGAGGCACGCGAAGCGGTGTTGCCCAGCGCCATGTTGGTGGCCAGCACGAAGAGCAGCAGGCCGCCGGCCACCTTCATCGCCGGCATGCCGATGCCCAGCGCCTCCAGCAGGAGGCCACCGAACAGGGCGAAGGCAATAAGCACCACGGCGGCGATGCTGACCGCGCGCTGCGCCTGGCGGCGGCGTGCCGCCGGCGTGTCGTCCGGCGTCATGCCGAGGAACAGCACGGCGAGTCCCGGCGGGTCCAGGATCACCAGCAGCGCGATGAAGGCGTTGAGGGCGACATACAGCGCTTCAGGCATCAGCGTTGAACCTCCATGGCAAGCATGGAGAGCGATGCCCGGCGATGCATCAAGGGAGGGGTGAGGCTGGGGCGACCTACGGGACTCGAACCCGTGACATCCAAGACCACAACCTGGCGCTCTACCAACTGAGCTAAGGCCGCCACACCCACCTGCCTGGCACCAAGTGGCGCCGGGCGGGGCGGAAATAGTCTGCGCGCGCCCTGCCGTCAACAGGGCACGCGCAGCAGACGATCAGGCGACGGCGGCGCCACCCACCAGCGCCAGGATCAGGAAGATGACGAACAGCACCAGGAAGATACCGAACAGGATCTTGGCGATCGTCCCCGTCGCGGCGGAAACGCCGGTGAAGCCCAGCCCGCCCGCGATCAGCGAGATGACCAGGAAAATCAGGGCCCATTTCAGCATCTTGGCATTCTCCTGCGATTCCCGCCCTCGGCGGTTCCGCAAAGCCAACGCCGCAGACGCGGTACAGTTCCCGCTCAGGCCGCGTTATTCTCGCTGCTTTCAACCATGGCCATGAGTGTTTCCAGCCGGTCGGCCTCCTCGGCGGGCTTGTCGGGGCGAAGGCGGGAAATGCGCGGGAAGCGCATGGCGACGCCGGATTTGTGCCGGGAGGAAAGCTGCGCGGCGTCGAACACCACCTCCAGCACCAGCGCCTTCTCCACCTCCCGCACCGGGCCGAAGCGGCCGGTGGTGTGGTTGCGAATCCAGCGGTCGAGCCAGACCAGCTCCTGGTCGGTATAGCCGGAATAGGCCTTGCCGACCGGCACCAGTTCCTCGCCTCCCTCCCCGTCGGGGCGCCAGAGGCCGAAGGTGTAGTCGCTGTAGGTGCTGCTGCGCTTGCCGTGGCCGCGCTGCGCGTACATCAGCACGACATCCACCGCGAGCGGGGCGCGCTTCCACTTCCACCACAGCCCCTTGGGGCGGCCGGCGACATAGGGCGCATCGCCGCGCTTCAGCATCAGCCCCTCGATGCCAGCGGCA
>Ga0180215_1001472_pt1 | contig 25844 bp, 21 predicted proteins | sample eDN3rd37CBELigBY_FD_128871 | JGI IMG/M metagenome (GOLD analysis project Ga0180215, IMG submission 128871) | Enriched backyard soil microbial communities from Emeryville, California, USA - eDNA 3rd pass 37_C BE-Lig BY (version 2) (version 2) | ecosystem: Environmental > Terrestrial > Soil >...
ACAAGACTTGGGAGCAAAAATCTATTTAATTACTAAATTTGGTTTTTTCTTTAAGCTATGTCGACCTTCGATGAATCGTACAGTTCCTGATTTTGCTCTCATCACGACAGAATGGGTTGACCCATATGAACCTTTAAATTGAACTCCTCGTAATAATTCTCCATCCGTTACACCTGTTGCTGCAAAGATTGCATCATCGCCACGAACTAAGTCATTCATTAGCAATGTTTTACTTACATCGATCCCCATTTTTTTGCAACGAAGTAATTCTTCCTCATTTTGCGGCAATAATTTACCTTGTATTTCGCCACCTAAACATTTTAAGGCAACAGCTGCTAATACGCCTTCAGGTGCTCCACCACTTCCGAATAGGATGTCAACGCCAGTATGGTCAAAAGCTGTATTGATCGCACCAGCTACATCGCCATCATTGATTAACTTAATTCTCGCACCAGCTTTACGTATTTCTTCTATAATTCTTTCATGTCGTGGGCGATTTAAAATCGTAGCAACGACATCTTCTATATCTTTATTTTTCGCTCTTGCGACTGCTTTCAAATTATCAATAATTGGCGCATTTATATCGATTTGGCCAACTGCTTCAGGACCTACTGCAATTTTTTCCATATACATATCTGGAGCATGTAGCATATTCCCGTGGTCAGCAACAGCAATGACTGCCAATGCATTCCATCCACCAGATGCAACGATATTTGTTCCTTCTAGTGGATCAACTGCAACATCCACTCTTGATCCATAACCATTTCCGAGACGTTCACCTATATAGAGCATTGGTGCTTCATCCATTTCTCCTTCTCCAATAACAACTGTCCCTTTCATTGGAACACTATCTAAAACATTACGCATAGCAGTTGTAGCCGCTTCATCTGCTTCATTTTTTAACCCTTTACCCATCCATCTCGCAGATGCAAGGGCAGCCGCTTCTGTTACACGTACTAATTCCATCGATAAACTTCTTTCCACAAAAAATACCCCTTTCGACCAATTAGTATGACACATTAAATTTATTGTATCATATTATTAAGGACAAAAGGGGGTGATTAGTAATTTTTTTTGCAAGAATTAAGCGTTTTTCACTTGTTCGATTTCTTCCTCAGAAAGTTTTTCACGCCAAATATTAGCACCTAATCCTTGAAGCTTTTCAACAACATGAGCATAACCACGATCAATATGCTCAACACCTGTAATTTCGGTTAAACCATTTGCGAGTAATCCTGCGATAATTAAGGAAGCACCAGCACGTAAATCAGATGCTTTCACTTTTGTACCTTGAAGTTCAGATGGTCCAGTAATAATGGCTGAGGCTCCTTCCACTTTAATATTCGCATTCATACGTCGTAATTCATCAATATGTTTAAATCTTGCAGAATAGATAGTATCTGTTACAACACTTGTACCTTCAACCTGGGTTAAAAGAGCAGTAAATGGCTGCTGTAAGTCTGTCGGAAAACCTGGATATACAAGTGTTTTAATATCAACTGCTTTAAATGATTCTGGGCGAGAGACAAAAATTTGATCATTAGCTGCTTCGATCTGAACACCCATTTCTCGTAATTTAGCAGTTAATGATTCTAGGTGGTGAGGAATAACATTATCGATAACGATTCCATCGCCAAGTGCAGCAGCAAGAATCATGTAAGTTCCCGCTTCAATTCGGTCTGGAATGATTGTATGACGGCAGCCATGGAGTTGCTCAACTCCATCAATTCGAATAATATCTGTCCCTGCACCTTTAATTTTTGCACCCATATTAGTTAACAATGTTGCTACATCAATAATCTCAGGTTCTTTCGCTGCATTTTCAATAATTGTTCTTCCTTTTGCACGAACAGCAGCAAGCATAATATTAATGGTTGCACCAACACTAACAATATCTAAATAAATTCTTGCACCAACTAGTTCATCAGCGCGTAAATAAATCGCACCTTGTTCATTGGTTACTTTGGCTCCCAATGCTTCGAAACCTTTAATATGTTGGTCAATCGGACGCGGGCCTAAGTTACATCCTCCTGGCAATCCAATAACTGCTTTTTTAAATCGACCGAGCATTGCCCCCATTAAATAGTAGGAAGCTCGTAGTTTCTTTACTTTTCCGTTTGGTAATGGCATTGATGTCATCATAGTAGGATCAATAGTCATATCGCCATTATGTAAATCGACACGCCCACCCATTTCTTCTAATAAATCTTTTAATAAGGCTACATCCGAAATTTCAGGTAGTCCTTCAATTGTAACTGGAGAATCTGCTAAAATACTTGCTGGAATTAAAGCAACTGCACTATTTTTCGCTCCATTAATTCTGACAGATCCTTTAAGAGGGTTACCCCCAATAATTTTTATTTTATCCATTGCGATCTCCCTTCAATTACCTTTAGCGGAAGTTTCATTTCAATCTTAATTAATTAACGATATGATTACCAAGTTCTGTTTTTCACATAATGATATAGACTTTAAGTAAATTTATAAAATGATATTCTTTTAATAACTTATTTATAATGTCTAAAAAAATTCTACCATACTCTAACTTTTACGCAAAATGAATTACGGAGTTAATATTTGGAAGAGTGAAGATGGGGAGCGACAATAAATTTGTTATTGCCGCTATCATACTTATTGTTACTTTTAAAAACAACTTATTTGTTTCTAGAATTCCAGTCAGCTAAAAACTTTTCGATTCCTTGGTCAGTTAATGGATGATTTACAAGCTGCATTAATACTTTATAAGGAACCGTTGCAATATGTGCGCCTCTTAATGCTGCCTCAGTAACATGTTGTGGGTGGCGAACGGATGCGGCAATGATTTCGGTTTCAATATTATGAATCGCAAAGATTTCTGCAATCGTTGAGATTAAATCTAATCCATTTTGTCCAATATCATCTAATCGACCAATAAATGGTGAGACATATGTAGCACCACTTCTTGCTGCAAGAAGAGCTTGATTAGGGTTAAAAATTAAAGTTACGTTCGTCTTAATGCCTTCAGCGGAGAACGTTTTTACTGCCTTTAAGCCCTCTTTTGTCATTGGAACTTTAATCGTTACATTTGGGGCAATTTTAGCAAGCTCTCGACCTTCTTTAATCATTCCTTCTGCATCCAATGAAATAACTTCTGCACTTACTGATCCTGGAACGATTTCAGTAATTTCTTTAATGCGCTCTTCAAACGTTACATTGCCTTCTTTAGCTACTAACGAAGGGTTTGTCGTAACACCTGAAATGATTCCGCATTCATACGCTTCTTTAATTTCTTGGATATTTGCCGTATCAATAAAAAACTTCATGAAAACACTCCTCCCCTTTTTGTCGACTTCTATTTGATTGAGTTCCCCCATTTTTCACATACGCATGCATAGAAAAAGGGTGGCTAAGTTCAACCAATTGTCCACATCTATATAGTAGAGGAAATCTTGCAATTCTTCTACTGAAAAGTATGCGGGGAAAGGTTAAACTTTGCCACCCCTATTATTAGTTCGATATTAGCTTAAAAAGGTTACAGTGAATTCGTATTTTACGCTTTTCCGTTAGAACCGAATTCTCTAATTTTACCTTTAACTGTTTCTTTAATTGTTTCTCTCATTGGAGCTAAATATTTTCTTGGATCATAAACATCAGGATTTTGTGCTAATACTTCACGTACAGTTTTTGTAGAAGCAATTTGGTTTTCTGTGTTTACGTTAATTTTAGCAGTACCAAGAGAAATCGCACGTTGGATATCTTTTAATGGAATACCAGTTCCACCATGAAGTACTAATGGCATACCAGTTAAGTTACCGATTTCTTCCATTTCTTTAAATCCAAGATTTGGTTCACCTTTATAAGGACCGTGAACAGAACCTAATGCAGGAGCAAGTGCGTCAATTCCAGTACGTTTAACTAATTCTACACATTCGCCTGGATCTGCATAAATAATAGAACCTTTAACGTCGTCTTCTTGTCCACCAACTGTTCCTAATTCAGCTTCAACACTTACACCATGTAAGTGAGCTAATTCAGTAACTTTTGCAGTGATTTGAACATTTTCTTCAAATGGATGATGGCTTGCATCAATCATTACAGAAGTAAAACCAGCGTGGATCGCTTTTGCACAAGATTCGAAGCTAGAACCATGGTCTAAGTGAATAGCTACTGGAACTGTAATTTTATATTCTTCCATAAGAGCTTTAACCATTGCTACAACAAGCTTGAAACCGCCCATGTATCTTGCAGCACCTTCAGAAACTCCTAAGATTACTGGAGAATTTTCTTCTTGAGCAGCTTGTAAGATTGCTTGAGTATACTCAAGGTTATTAATATTGAATTGTCCTACTGCATATTTTTCAGCTTTTGCTTTTTGCAGCATTTCTGTCATTGAAACTAAAGGCATCTAAAACTCCTCCTTTAAAAGTTATAAACCATTCTCATTACAGTTTTCCAAAAAACGATAATATGTATGTGTAATTTTGAATGGGATTTTTTACATTACACTTTATCTTACCAAACTATTATAACTCTTATCTATAAGAAGGTGTGTCTTTTTTTCAAATAATAAATTAAAAGTGCATTCACAAAAAACGCAATATTATTAATATGTTGACAAAAATATTAACATTTTTCACGATGTTGTAACAGGTACATATTTTTTCACAGCATTTCGCACTTCATCAATGTCAAATGGCTTAGAATAGTATGTTATTGCCCCTAAATCAATTGCCTCTTGAATCATATCCAATTCGCCATAAGCTGTCATCATGATAACCTTAATCTCCGAGTCCATTTCTTTCAACCTTTTTAAAATTTCAATGCCATCCATCCCGGGAAGTTTGAAATCTAACAAAACAAGGCTTGGCTTGTTTTTCTTTGCTATTTCAAGTGCTTGTTTCCCATTTTCTGCTGTATAAGTTTTATACCCGTCCTTTTTAAAAACCTCCTGCAATAGCAACCGGATTCCAAACTGATCGTCAACAATTAAAATACTTTGTTTCAATCTAAATCCCTCCTTAACATGGCAATCATTTCATTTATTTTTCACACTCTTAACCCTTTCGACAGGTTAAAGTTGTTTTCCTTCCATTTTGAAAAAATTTATTTTTATCCTTTAAAGCGCGAATAGCAAATTTTCATTTAAATATAAGCAATCAATTATGTTATTCGCTATGTTTTAGTCGTATCTTTTGCTAAAATTGTTCATGCAAAGGAGTGAAACAAATTGCTAAAAATGTTTACAACACAATTAGTAGGTCGCTTAAAGAAGATTGAAAGTGATGAACAGTATTCAATTGAGGATGGGGCAAGACTTCTAGCACAAGCCTTAGTCGGAGAAGGTTCTATATATATCTACGCTAAGAATGAGATGGAAGGGATTTACTCAGAGATCTTTGATTCTGTTGAACCTCTAAATCGTGCGAAGCGTTTAACAGAGGAATTAATCCCGACATTATCATCAGCTGATCGCGTGTTATTGTTTACAAGAGATGTATTAGATGATGATATTTTAAAAGTGGCTAAATCACTTCGTGAGACTGATATTCCGTTTGTTGCAGTTGGTTCTTGTCCTGCTAAACAAGAAAACCCGCTTGATGATTTAGCTCATGTGTTTATTAACTTGTATATGGACCGAGGACTTGTTCCGACTGAAACAGGTGGACGAGCAGGTTTCCCTCACCTTATTGGTGCCCTTTATGTTTATCATAATATTAAAATCATTTTAGATGATATGGTGGAAGATTTTGAATGAAATAAATGCTGTCTAAAAGACGATTAAGTCTTAAAGACAGCATTTTCTTTTATCTTTATTTACTTTCACGATTCGTTAGAGATGCTTTAATAAAGTCTCTAAATAATGGATGTGGATTTGTTGGTCTAGAGCGGAATTCTGGATGGAATTGAGACGCTACAAACCAAGGATGATCTTTAATTTCAATAATTTCTACTAAGTGGCCATTCGGGCTAAGTCCTGAGAAAACGAAGCCATGTTTTTCCATTTCTTCACGATAGTGGTTATTGAATTCATAACGATGACGATGACGTTCGTAAATCACTTTGTCATTGTATGCTTCGTAAGTCTTGGTTCCTTCCATCACTTTACATGGATAAAGACCTAATCTTAATGTTCCACCTAAATCTTCAACATCTTTTTGTTCTGGTAATAAATCAATAATTGGGTAAGGAGTATTTGGATCTAATTCTGTAGAGTGAGCTCCTTTATATCCTAATACATTACGTGCAAATTCAACGGATGCTAGTTGCATTCCTAAACAAATACCAAGGAAAGGAACTTGATTTTCACGTGCATATTGAATAGCAAGTATTTTTCCTTCTACACCGCGATCTCCAAATCCACCTGGAACTAAAATCCCATCCGCACCTTGTAATAATTCTTTTACATTTTCTTCTGTTACATGCTCTGAATTAATCCAGTCAATATCAATATCTGAATCAAACACATAACCAGCGTGTTTCAATGATTCTACAACCGAAATGTATGCGTCTTGTAGCTCTACATATTTACCAACAAGAGCGATTTTAACAGTTCTCTTCAAGTTTCTAACTTTCTCAACCAATTTAATCCATTCTGTCATATCTGGTTCATGAGAGACGATTTTTAAATAATTGCAGACAATTTCATCTAAACCTTGCTCTTGCATTGCTAAAGGAATGGAATATAATGTGTCCGCATCTCGAGATTCAATGACAGCTTTTGGATCGATATCACAGAATAACGCAATTTTATCTTTCATATCTTGTGAGATTGGCATTTCTGTACGAACAACGATTACGTTTGGTTGAATACCTAAGCTACGAAGCTCTTTTACACTATGTTGGGTTGGTTTTGTTTTCATTTCTCCTGCAGCTTTAATGTATGGCACTAGTGTACAGTGAATGTACATGACCTCATGTGCACCTAAATCACTCTTCATTTGGCGAATCGCTTCAAGGAATGGTAATGATTCAATATCCCCAACAGTTCCACCAATTTCCGTAATCACGACATCTGCATTTGTTTGTTTACCTGCTTCAATTAATTTATTTTTAATTTCATTCGTTATATGAGGGATAACTTGTACAGTTGCACCTAAATAGTCGCCTCTACGTTCTTTTTTAATAACAGATTGATAAATTTTACCAGTTGTAATATTAGAGTATTTGCTTAAGTTGATATCGATAAAACGTTCATAGTGTCCTAAATCAAGATCTGTTTCTGCTCCATCATCTGTTACGAAAACTTCACCATGCTGATAAGGACTCATTGTTCCTGGGTCTACATTTATGTATGGGTCAAATTTTTGAATCGTTACTTTTAACCCACGATTTTTTAATAGTCTGCCAAGGGAAGCAGCTACAATACCTTTACCTAGTGAAGAAACAACCCCACCAGTTACGAATACATATTTTGTCATAACTTCAACACGCCTCCTAAAAAATCAGTTATATTAAGTGTTTCTCAAAAAGTGAATTTTTTTCACTTGCGTTAAAAGAATCTTATAAAAAAATAAAAAGCCCATTTTCTTTATTCGAAAACAGCCAAAATAAAAAAATCAGCCCCCTCAATTATTTAAGGGAGCTGATTGATATATATACGTTCAAAGATTGAGCCCAAATAGAATGATACAAGCTTAGTTTTTAAATGTCAAGCATGAAAAAGATTTCTTTTCATTTCAAGATTAATTATTCTTCATCTTCTTCATCGATGAAAGCGTCTAAATCTTCATCAAGGTCATCTTCTTCAAACTCTTCGTCATCAAGCAATAAGTCGTCATCAATGATATCTTCATCTTCGAATTCATCATCGTCATCGACATCAACATCATCTAAATCATCTTCATCTTCTTCATCAAGGAACTCGTCATCTTCAAGATCAAGATCTTCATCATCATATTCGTCAAGGAAGTCTTCATCTTCGATAAGATCCTCATCATCATATAGATCAAGATCATCGTCATCTTTCTTGCCTTTTTTCTTCTTAATACGTGTAGTTGGAACAATGTCATCTTCGAATTGTTCAACTGGATACCAGCCTTTAATTCCCCAAGCATTACCGCCTACATTCATGAAGCGACCATCAACGTTTAGGTCTGTATAAAATTGAGAAATTTTAGATTTCGCTTCTTCCTCAGATAATCCTAGATAATTAACAATTTGGCTGAAAAGCTCTTGGAAAGAAACAGGTTCTTTCTTATCATTTAGTATTTCATAGGCAATTTCAATTAAAGACATTTCTCTAATTTCATCTAATGTCAATTGATTTAAACTCACCTTCACGTCAGTCCTTTCTATCATTCCAACAGAATCATACCTAATAGTATGTTAGAAGAATATAAAACATTTTTTTCCATACTGTTTGCATATTATTCATTATAAACAAATCTATTTCATTTATGCTACATAATATATACAGATATTTATAATGATTTTAAAAAAATATTATAACCTTTTTATTTTTACAGGAAAACTACTTGTAAACATCTTTCCAAATTTTTTTTGCTCCGAAAAGAAGTATAATCGAAAACAATATAAATGGAATAGCACCAAGTTGAATTTGATATAAGTAGCCTGTTACTAGAAAAACAATCAGAATCAGGACTCCTATCAAAAGGGCTTTCTTCATGCCGATCACATCCTGCAATTAGTCAAAACTCCTATTAATACTATAATCCACTGGTCGATTCGATTCAACTGAAAGAAAGTTTACACTTATTTACAACAAGAGGGTGTTTCAATAGATTGTTGAAACACCCTTATCTTTTATATATTTCTTCTATATTGTCCGCCCACTTCATATAGAGCTTTTGTAATTTGACCAAGACTTGCTACTTTTACAGTTTCCATTAATTCTTCAAAAATATTTCCACCACTTACTGCTACATTCTTTAATCTTTGTAACGCTTCATCAACTTCTTGTTTATGAGCTTCTTTGAAAGCATTTAAATTACGAATTTGTGTTTCTTTTTCTTCTTTTGTTGCTCTTGCAAGCTCCATTTTATCGATATCCTCTTCTTTTGGTGGATTTGGATTTAAATAAGTGTTTACACCGATAATCGGAAGCTCACCAGAATGTTTTTTCATTTCATAGAATAGCGACTCATCTTGAATTTTCCCACGTTGATATTGGCTTTCCATAGCACCTAATACCCCACCGCGGTCATTAATTCGTTCAAATTCTTGTAAAACTGCTTCTTCTACCAGGTCTGTCAATTCTTCAATAATAAAGGACCCTTGTAATGGATTTTCATTTTTGGATAATCCATATTCTTTTGTAATAATTAATTGAATCGCCATTGCTCGGCGTACAGACTCTTCTGTTGGAGTTGTAATCGCCTCATCATAAGCATTTGTATGCAATGAGTTACAGTTATCATAAAGAGCCATTAAAGCTTGAAGTGTCGTACGAATATCATTAAAGTCAATTTCTTGAGCATGAAGTGAGCGACCTGATGTTTGAATATGGTATTTCAATTTTTGACTACGCTCATTAGCTCCGTATTTTTCTCTCATTACAACAGCCCAAATTCTTCTTGCCACGCGACCAATTACACTATATTCTGGATCAAGTCCGTTTGAGAAGAAGAATGATAAGTTAGGAGCGAAATCATCGATATGCATACCGCGACTCAAATAGTATTCTACATACGTGAACCCATTTGCTAATGTAAAGGCGAGCTGTGTAATTGGGTTAGCTCCCGCTTCTGCGATATGATAGCCCGAAATGGAAACAGAATAATAATTACGAACTTTATGGTCAATGAAATATTGCTGGATATCGCCCATCATTCTTAGTGCCATTTCTGTTGAGAAGATACAAGTGTTTTGGCCTTGGTCTTCTTTTAAAATATCAGCTTGAACCGTTCCGCGGACTGTCGATAATGTATAGGCTTTAACTTCTTCATATTCTTCTTTCGTAAGTGCTCGACCTAGTTCAGCTTCTTTTTTTTCTACTTGTTGGTCGATTGCCGTATTCATAAACATAGCGAGTATAATTGGAGCTGGCCCATTAATCGTCATCGAGACGGATGTTAACGGATGACATAGGTCAAATCCTTTATACAGTTTTTTCATATCTTCTAACGTACAAACGCTAACACCACTCTCACCGATTTTTCCGTAAATATCAGGACGGTAATCTGGGTCTTCCCCATAAAGAGTCACGGAATCAAAGGCTGTACTAAGACGTTTAGCTGGGTCGTCTTTCGATAAGTAATGGAATCGGCGGTTTGTACGTTCAGGTGTTCCTTCACCCGCGAACTGTCTTTTTGGATCTTCTCCTTGTCGTTTAAATGGAAATACTCCAGCCGTATATGGGAAACTTCCTGGGACATTTTCTTTATATACCCAACGAAGAATTTCGCCATAATCTTTATATTTAGGAAGGCTCACTTTTGGAATCATAAGCCCTGATAAAGTTTTCGTTTTTAGCTCAGTTACGATTTCTTTATCTCGAATTTTTGTAATAAATTGGTCTTGTGCGTATTTTTCTTTAATAGCTTCCCACTCTCGTAAAATTTTTGCTGATTCTGGAGTGAGACGTTGTTCGGTTTCTTCTTTTAATGCCGTTAAAGTTTGAAGAAGAGATTCATCTGTTCCCTTTTCCTTCAACAATTCTATCGTACCGTTTAGTTGGAATAATGTTCTTGCGACTTTAACTTGTTCTTCTGTTGTCTTTTCATATTTTCTTACCGTATCAACTATTTCACGCAAATAATATCTACGGCTTGCTGGAATAATGACATCTTGTTTTTCAACCTTTTCTGTCGTTTTATAAGAGGTTTTCCAACCGAGATGCAATTTTTTATTTAATTTTTCAATAATCTCTGCAAATAACGCATTTGTTCCAGGATCATTGAATTGTGATGCAATTGTTCCGTAGACTGGCATTGTTTCATAGTCGCGGTTAAAGAGAAGATGGCTGCGCTGATATTGCTTTTGCACTTGTCGTTTCGCATCTTCAGAACCTTTTTTCTCAAATTTATTAATTACAATAATGTCTGCATAATCAATCATATCGATTTTCTCTAGCTGAGTTGGCGCACCGAACTCACTTGTCATGACGTATAGAGCAAGGTCAGCAATATTAATAATTTCAGCGTCCCCTTGACCAATACCACTCGTTTCTACAATAACTAAGTCAAAATTCGCTGCTTTCACTACCGCTAAGGCATCCGTTATAGCTAAGGAAAGCTCAGATTTCGAATGTCTTGTAGCAAGACTACGCATAAACACATTTGGATGAAAAATGGAATTCATCCGAATGCGGTCACCAAGGAGCGCCCCACCTGTTTTCTGTTTTGTTGGGTCGACAGATAAAATGGCAATCTTCTTATCTGGAAGTTCATTAAGAAAACGGCGAACTAATTCATCCGTTAAAGAACTTTTTCCTGCCCCACCAGTACCTGTAATTCCAATAACTGGAACTGATTTTATATTATCTTTAACTTTTTGTAGTAGCGTCTTTGATTCTTCAGCAATAGTTGTTGCCATTTCTGCATTGGTATTTAACACTAAATTCTCTGCTAATGTTATAAATTTTGAGACTGTATCAAAATGACCTGATGTTAATTTCGGAAGTTCCTCTTCTAAATCATGAGTAACCGTAGGAAAATCACATTCCTCAAGCATAATATTAATCATGCCTTGTAACCCATATTTTCGTCCATCTTCTGGTGAGAAAATTCTAGTAATGCCATATTCATGAAGCTCTTTAATTTCTCTTGGAATGATGACGCCCCCGCCACCTCCAAAAATTTTAATATGACCTGCTCCACGTTCTTGTAGAAGATCATAAATATATTTAAAAAACTCTATATGTCCCCCTTGATATGAAGAAACTGCAATTCCTTGTACATCCTCTTGAATCGCTGCATTCACAATTTCCCGGGCAGAACGGTTATGACCGAGATGAATAACTTCCGCACCACTTGATTGCAGGATCCGTCGCATAATATTGATTGATGCGTCATGACCATCAAAAAGACTAGATGCCGTTACAAAACGGATAGGATGTTTTGGTTTATATACAACCGTTTCCATGTAAACTCCCCCTTTGTTCGATGGAAAACGAATTTTTTGTTAGCTTGTTTTCGCTATTGAAAATTGAAGAATACTATTTAGAAAAATATCAGTTTGAAGTTTTGTATATTCCTCAATCGTATACAGCTTTCGTAGTGCCCATCTACGGAAGCCCCACATTTGCCCTAGAACCACAATATTGTGAGCGAGTAGCTTTACTTGTCGCACATCGATTTCCCATTGATTATTTTCAACATATTGAAGAATTAATTTTTCGAACATCGAAACCATTTGTAGTTCTTTTTCTAAAACATATGGAAGTGCCTCTTTTGACAGCGATTTCGCCTCTTGATACATAACGAGTAACTCATCTTGCATTTCATCCATAATTCGGAAGTAAGCTGCGATCCCATTTTTTACGGTTTCTTTCGTTACTTGATGAAGGTCTTGCATTGTTTCACTAATCTTTTCATGAACTTCTTCATAAATTTGATCACAAACAAGATACAAGACATCTTCCTTTGAGCGAATGTACTCGTATAGAGTCCCAATACTAAAACCAGATGCGCTTGCTATCTCACGAGTAGTCGTCCGGTGAAACCCTTTTTCCTTAAAGAGATTAATAGCCCCTTTCACCATTTGCTCTCTTCTTAGTTTTACTAATCCTTCATCTTTAACTGATGCATGAACTTTACGTTTTCCTGCCAAAATATCACCTCCATATGCAAAAAGAATTTGTTTGAATTTTTATTGGACAAAAATTAATCTACGAATCTATTTTTGTCTTATTGGTAGACTGCCATTAGACAGTTGAAAGCTTTGAGACGCTTGTTTTGTCTTTTGGCTCAACCTCTATCAGACAAACCTCACCCTTAACCCTATCATCTTGTCTTTTTACAAAAGTACTAATTACTAAAACCCCATTAAAGCTCTCTTATAGCATCCTTGAAATTACCAATCTTTGAATCTCTTGTGTTCCTTCATAAATTTGCGTAATTTTTGCATCTCGCATAAATCTTTCAACTGGATATTCTTTCGTATATCCATAGCCGCCAAATACTTGAACAGCTTCTGTCGTTACTTTCATCGCTGTATCTCCAGCAAATAATTTTGCCATCGCACTTGCTTTTCCATATGGTAATCCAGCTGACTCGAGCCAAGCTGCTTGATAAGTTAATAGTCTGGCAGCTTCAACACTTGTAGCCATATCAGCTAATTTAAAGCTAATTCCTTGGTTTGCAATAATTGGTTTTCCAAACTGCACACGATTTTTTGCATATTCTACTGCATGATCAAGTGCACCTTGTGCAATTCCTACAGCTTGAGCAGCAATTCCATTACGTCCGCCATCTAATGTCATCATCGCAATTTTAAATCCTTCGCCAACATTGCCAAGCACATTTTCTTTTGGAACGCGGCAATCTTGGAAAATGATTTCGGTTGTAGGTGATGAACGAATACCTAATTTCTTCTCTTTTTTCCCGACACTAAAGCCTTCATAATCACTCTCGATGATAAATGCGGTAGTTCCTTTATGTTTAGATTCTGGATCTGTTAAAGCAAATACGACGTAAATATCTGCTACACCACCATTGGTAATAAAGATTTTCGAACCGTTTAATACATAGTGGTCTCCCATATCTTTAGCAGTCGTTTTCATACCGCCAGCATCAGAGCCGCTTCCTGGTTCAGTTAATCCATAAGCACCAATCTTTTTCCCTTCTGCCATCGGTCTTAAATATTTTTGCTTTTGTTCTTCTGTACCAAATTTGAAAATTGGCCAACAAGCAAGTGATGTATGTGCAGATAATGTAACCCCTGTTGATGCACATACACGAGATAACTCTTCAACAGCAATGGCATAAGCTAAATAGTCGCTACCAATTCCGCCATATTCTTCTGGCCAAGGAATACCCGTTAGACCAAGTTCAGCCATTTTATTAAATATTTCGCGATCGAAACGCTCTTCTTCATCTCGAATAGCAGCTGTTGGTTCGACTTCGTTTTTTGCAAAATCACGTACCATTTTTCGTATCATTTCATGTTCTTCTGACAGTGTAAATTTCATACCCATCCCCCTCATTCTTCCTCATCTATTTATAAATGTTTAGAAATAACTAGTTTTTGAATTTCAGATGTTCCTTCATATATTTCGGTTATTTTTGCATCACGGAAGTATCGCTCAATTGGATATTCTTTTGTATAGCCATACCCACCAAAAATCTGTAATGCTTCATTCGTTACTTCAACTGCTGTTCTTGATGAGAAAAGTTTGGCAAAGGAAGACTCTTTCCCACAAGGTTTTCCTTCACTCTTCATCGAAGCAGCTCGATAGGTTAATAGTTTTGCAGCTTCAATGTTGGTAGCCATATCCGCTAATTTAAAGCTAATTCCTTGGTTTTTAATAATTGGCTTCCCAAATTGATGGCGTTCTTGTGCATATTTTGCTGCTAAACTGAAAGCACCTTCTGAAATACCGAGAGCTTGTGCGGCAATTCCGATTCGCCCTGCTTCTAAATTTGCCATTGCGATTTTATAGCCTTCCCCTTCTTGACCAAGACGAGCATCTTCAGAAAGGACGACATTTTCTAAAATAATTTCAATGGTTTTTGAGCCATGTAACCCCATTTTCTTTTCATTTTTTCCTATGATAAAACCAGGAGTATCTTTTTCAACAATAAATGCAGTAATTCCGTTTTTCCCTAATTCTGGATTCGTTGAAGCAAAGACAATATACACATCGGCCTCTCCACCATTCGTAATAAAGATTTTGCTACCATTTAATATATATTGATTTCCTGACTTTACCGCTCTAGTTTTCAAAGAAGCTGCATCTGACCCTGCGCTTGACTCAGTTAAGCAGAAAGCACCGATATATTCGCCTGTTGCAAGCTTTGGAATATATTTCTCTTTTTGCTCCTCTGTCCCAAAATAAAGAATTGGGTTTGTACCAACTGATGTATGAACCGATAAAATGACACCGACCGTGGCACTTACTTTTGAGATTTCATGAATAGTAATAATATAGGATATAAAATCAAGCTCTGATCCCTTGTATTTTGCTGGTATCGGTATTCCCATTAAACCGAGCTCACCCATTTTCTTTAAAACCTCTCTTGGAAATTCTCCGTCTTCCATTCGAGGGACAAATGGGGCTATTTCTTTTTCTGCAAAGTCTCGAACCATCGCTTGAACCATTTTTTGTTCTTCAGTAAATAATAAATTCACGGAGTAACCCCCTTTTTCTTCAAAAGAGATTCAAGAAGCTGAATTTCTCTCTTCTGAAAGTCATTCTGAATGTAGATTAGTTATACGTATAGAATCCTCTACCTGTCTTTTTACCAAGCCAACCTGCACTTACATATTTTCTTAATAGTGGACATGGGCGATATTTACTGTCACCAAAGCCTTCGTATAATACTTCCATAATGTATAAACAAGTATCTAAACCGATGAAATCAGCTAATGTAAGCGGACCCATTGGGTGATTCATCCCGAGCTTCATAATTTCATCGATTGCTTCTTTCGTTGCCACCCCTTCATAAAGGGCATAAATTGCCTCATTAATCATTGGCATTAAAATACGATTCGAAATAAATCCTGGATAGTCATTAACTTCCACTGGTACTTTTTCGAGTTTTTTTGTAATATCTTCAATTACTTGGAACGTATCATCACTTGTTCCTAACCCGCGGATAATCTCGACAAGCTTCATAACAGGAACTGGATTCATAAAATGCATCCCAATGACTTTCTCTGGACGATTCGTTACCGCAGCAATTTCAGTAATAGGTAGTGATGATGTATTGGTTGCCAAAATGGTTTCTGGTTTTGTCAATTCATCAAGCTGTTTAAAAATGTTTTTCTTAACGTCCATATTTTCAACTGCTGCTTCAATAACTAAATCTTGATCTTTGGCATTTGCGATATCCGTAGATTCTACAATACGGCCAAAAATAACGTCTTTTTCTTCCTCTGTCATTCTTCCTTTTTCAACTTGGCGAGATAAATTTTTCTGAATAACAGATAGTCCTCTTTGAACAAATTCTGGTTTTAAATCATGTAATGTTACCGAAAATCCAGCTTGTGCACAAACTTGAGCAATTCCTGACCCCATTTGGCCAGCACCAATTACCATAATTTTTTCGACACTCACATTTATCACTCCTCACTCTTTGGTACTTCAATTAAGATGGCATCTCCTTGGCCACCGCCAGAACAAATTGCAGCAATTCCAAGACCGCCGCCTCTTCTTCTTAATTCATAAGCTAACGTCAATATAATTCTTGCTCCACTTGCTCCTATTGGGTGCCCTAATGCAACCGCACCACCATTTACATTCACTTTTTCTGGATCTAATCCGGCTATTTGATTAGAAGCTAGTGCAACTACCGCAAATGCTTCATTAATTTCAAACAAATCAATATCAGCCGCTGTTTTTCCTGTTTTCTTAAGTAGCTCATTAATGACGAGACCTGGTGTTTTTGGGAAATCTTTTGCTTCTACAGCAACCGATGCATGTGCTACGATTTTCGCAAGAACTTTTCGATTTTCTCTTGCAGCTTTTTCTTCATCCATTAACACAAGTGCACATGCCCCGTCATTAACTCCAGGTGCATTACCTGCTGTAATCGTGCCGTCTTTACCGAAAGCAGGTCGTAATTTAGCTAATTGTTCAAAGGAAGTATCTCTTCTTGGTGCTTCATCGTCTTTTACAATAATGGATCCACCTTTACGCTGTGGAATTTCAACTGGAACGATTTCACTTGCGAAAATGCCTTCATCAATAGCTTTAACTGCACGCTCATGGCTTCGTAATGCCCAAGCATCCTGTTCCTCGCGGGAAATATTGAGTTCCTCTGCAGTTAAGTTTCCGTAAGTTCCCATATGAACCCCTGTAAAGCTACATGTTAATCCGTCATAAATCATTAAATCGCGGACTTGTTGATCACCCATACGGTATCCTGTTCTTGCATTTGGCAGAACGTAAGGAGCATTTGACATGGACTCCATACCGCCCGCAACTACAACAGAAGCTTCTTCGCATTTAATTAACATGTCTGCTAATGCGACACTTCTCATACCTGAAGCACAAACTTTATTAATAGTTTCGGTTTTTGTTGTCCACGGAATGTTTGCGTTTCTTGCCGCCTGTCTGGAAGGAAGTTGACCTTGCCCCCCTTGTAAAACTGTCCCAAGCACGACATGTTCCACTTCTTCTGGTTGCACATTTGCTCTTGTTAATGCTTCTGTAATCGCTATTCCACCCAGTTGTGAAGCTGATAAACTGCTTAGATTTCCATTCAATTTTCCAATTGGTGTTCTAGCACCTTCTAAAATGACTGTTTTCCCCATATTTATCCCCCTTATAATCTTATAATCTATTAAAAGATAACGCTTACAATTATTCACTGAGCGAGGTACTCGACTAAACTAAAACCCCTTTACCTTTTTCGACTGAACGCTCGCTCGATAAACTTACAAAAAAGGTGGCGGATTTCCTCCACCTTTATTTTATGCTTTGATATTTTCATTTAGGCTTATGAGACAAGCTGCTGTGCTTCACCACATACCGCTTTTTCTAATATTTCAGCAACATCATATGTTTTCACAACATCTTCAACTTCTTTTGCCTTTGTTCCATCAGTTAGCATTGTTAAGCAATATGGGCATCCAGAGCTAATTGTTGTTGGGTTAACCTTTAATGCTTGTTCTGTACGAGCAATGTTAATTCTCTGACCAGTATCCTCTTCCATCCACATGAGTCCTCCACCTGCTCCACAGCACATTCCGTTTTCACGGTTGCGCTCCATTTCAACAAGTTCGACTCCTTTAATCGCCTTTAAGATTTCACGTGGTGGATCATATACATCATTATAGCGTCCTAAGTAACAAGAATCGTGAAATGTAATTCTTTCCTTCACTTCGTATTTTGGTTTTAAGCGACCTTCTTTAACTAATTGATATAGCAGTTCTGTATGATGATAAACTTCTGCTTTTAATCCAAAATCTGGATACTCATTTTTGAAAATGTTATACGCATGTGGGTCAATGGTTACAATCTTCTTCACTTCATTCTTTTCAAACTCATCAATATTGGCTTGAGCAAGCTCTTGAAATAAAAATTCGTTTCCTAAACGGCGAACAGTATCCCCAGAGTTTTTCTCTTTATTTCCTAAAATTGCAAACTTCACGCCTGCTTCATTCATTAGACGAGCGAAAGATAGGGCGATTTTTTGGCTACGGCTATCGAATGCACCCATTGAGCCAACCCAGAATAAGTATTCAAATTCCTCGCCTTTTTTCTTTAACTCTTTAACTGTTGGAATATATACATCATCGCGTAATGTACGCCAGTTTTCTTTTTCTTTACGATTTAATCCCCAAGGATTACCTTGTCTTTCTATATTTTGCATCGCGCGAGATGCTTCTGGATTGACTTTCCCTTCTGTTAAAACTAAATAACGGCGAAGGTCAATAATTTTGTCAACATGTTCATTCATGACTGGACATTGATCTTCACAATTACGGCAAGTTGTACATGCCCAAATTTCTTCTTCAGTAATGACATCTCCTATTAAACTTTTACTGTAAACAGAAGTTGCCGCAGATTCCTCTGCACCTAAGCTTTGAGCTTGAAGAGCAATTTGATTTCCTGTAGTATTAGCAAACATGTAACTTGGTACCCAAGGTGATTTTCTTGTTACCGCTGCACCATAATTTGTTAAGTGATCTCTCATTTTCACAATTAAGTCCATTGGTGAAAGCATTTTACCTGTTCCTGTAGCCGGACACATATTTGTGCATCTTCCACATTCTACACAAGCATATAAGTCAATAAGTTGAAGTTGAGTAAAGTCTTCAATTTTCCCAACTCCATAAGATTCTTGAGTCTCATCTTCAAAATCAATCTTGCGAAGCTTACCAGGCTTATCGAGACGATTTAAAAAGACATTCGCAGGACCTGCAATTAAGTGCGCATGCTTGGATTGTGGAACATATACTAAAAAGGCTAATAATGCCAATAAGTGAATCCACCATGCAAGATAAAAGACTACTATACTAGCTGTTTTACCAATCCACGAGAAAGCGATAGCAAAAAGGGAAGCAATCGGTTCTGACCAAGAAGGGTCTTCTCCATGCCATATCATCGCCATTCCGTTTCCTAATAAAACAGATATCATTAATGTTCCAATGAAAATAAGGACTAGACCACTTTTCCAGCCACGCTTTAGACGAACAAGCTTTTCAATATATCGTCTATAAAACGCCCAAATGACTGCGACTAAAATCATTAACGTAACAATCTCTTGGAAAAATGTAAAACCTGAATATAATGGTCCGAGCGGAAGGTGTGAACCTGGCGCTAACCCTTTCCAAATAAAATCAATTGCACCGAATTGAACAAGAATAAAGCCATAAAAAAACATGACGTGAATCGCGCCGCTCTTCTTATCTTTTAATAGCTTTTTCTGTCCAAATACGTTAACCCAAATCTTTTCAAATCGCTCTTTAAAGTTTTTGTCGAACTCTTCCTTTTTACCTAATTTTATGTAGGCAATGCGGGTTTTCACGACATAGACAAACAAAGATACTGCGTAAGCGATTACAATCAATGTGGCAACTGCATTCATAATGAGCAATGTTGTCTCCATTTTTCTCCCCCTTTGTTAATCCCTCTGCTGGATCGAGTCCGTATTTTTGTCCCTCCCCTAGTTGGAACAGTACAGAACATTTTATTTAATTTAGAATTGTCGTTAATTTTATTATACTATAATGAATGAGCATTCAGTCAATATGTTTTATATGAAATTTACAATTATTTCCGTATACTTTTTCATTTTAAAGACTTGTATATCTCCTTCTTTAAAGGAAAAACTATATGTTCAGTATTAGGAAGGAGGTACGATGAATGCGCATCTTTTTAGGGCTTATCATAATGCTTTATACTTATATTTCTTCTTTTTCTCGATCTTGTACTTGGGAAGAGAAGTCATCGTAACTCCATGAAAGTTCACCATTTTCCTGTTCGTCATAGCCAGGTTGAAATATTTATAAAAGGTCCTGAACTTTTTGATAGAATGCTAAAAGATATTGAAAAGGCTCGTCATCATATTCATATGCTGTTTTATATTTTTCGAAATGATTCGTTTGGGAAAAAAGTGATTCAACTACTGGAGAAAAAGGCAGCGGAAGGAGTCGAAATTCGAATACTTTTAGACTGGCTTGGAAGCTTTCTTTTTCCTAGAAAAGTAATGAAAGAACTCAAACAAAAAGGAATTCATATTCAATTTTGTCATACACCAAGACTCCCGTTTTATTTTTATAAACTTCAATGTCGGAATCACCGAAAAATTACTGTGATTGATGGTAAGATTGGCTTTTTAGGGGGGTTAATGTTGGTAAGGAGTATATAGATCAACATGAAAAGTTACACCCGTGGCGAGATTGCCATGTTCGTTTTACAGGTGAAGGAGTGAACGATTTACAGCTGCAATTTTTAACAGATTGGGCGGAAGCGAAACGAGAAAAGATGTTAGATGGTGCTCACTACTTTCCCCATCTTGAAAAAGGTCCTATTGTACATCAATTCCAATCTTTTGAAGGAGTCGGTTTAGAGGAGGAGATTTGCAAACTTATTCAAGAAGCAAAACGTGAAGTAACAATTGGAACTCCTTATTTTATTCCGGGTAAAAAAGCTTTCCAGTCCGTTAAACATGCTCTTCGAAGAGGTGTGCATATTACGATTATTCTCCCTAATATGAGTGATCATTTCTTAATTAAAGAAGCTTCTTATCGCTATTTAAGAAAATTATGCCCACTAGGTGCTTCAATTTATCATTATCATGAAGGCTTTTATCATGCAAAAGTTTTTATTGTTGATGAAAAACTTTGTTCCATCGGGACGGTAAATATGGATAAGCGAAGTTTTTATTTTAATCATGAAATGAGTTGCTTTTTTTATGACCACGAAATGGTTAAAAAGATGATTCAAATGGTTAAAAGAGATTTGTTAAAGTCTACCAAACTAAATATAGAGATGTTAGACGGACGTGGATCAGCTTTATGGGTGAAGGAATGGCTTGCTTTTCTTGTATCACCATTTTTATAAGATAGGCAAAATTATAGGGGATTGCCTTCTTTGCAAAATAAGAAATTTCCATTTTGCAATGAGAAGACCATCCCCTTAATTGTTGTTAACAGAAGACTAAAATCTGTCTCTTGTCTTACATTTGTTCTGGAGCACTTACGCCGATAAGACGCAATGCATTTTTAATTGTAATTTGTACTGATTTTACTAAAGCTAGACGAGCTTTCGATAATTCAAGTTGATCTTTATCTAATACTTTAACTGCATTGTAAAAACTATGGAATGTTGATGCTAAGTCATGAATGTAATTTGTAATACGATGTGGAATTCTCTTATCTGCCGCTTCAATAATTGCTTGTGGGAATTCCCCTAGTTTCTTCAATAGATCAAACTCTTTTTCTTCAGAGATGAAAGAAAGATCTGCCTCTTTAATATCATTTAAAGTAATGCCAAGTTCTTCACTTTGACGTAAAATACTGCAAATTCTTGCATGAGCATATTGTGCATAATAAACTGGGTTTTCATTTGATTGTGATACCGCTAAGTCTAAATCGAAATCCATATGAGTATCAGCACTTCTCATTGCAAAGAAATAACGGGTTGCATCAAGACCTACTTCTTCCACTAAGTCTCTCATTGTTACGGCTTTACCAGTACGTTTACTCATTTTCATCTTTTCACCATTTTTATATAGGTGAACAAGCTGAATAATTTCCACTTCTAAATCATCTGGGTTGTAACCAAGTGCAGCCATTGCCGCTTTCATTCGAGGAATATAGCCATGGTGGTCTGCACCCCAAATATTGATTAATGTTTCAAAACCACGTTCAAATTTATCTTTATGATAAGCAATGTCTGGTGTTAAATACGTATAGGTACCATCTTGTTTCTTTAACACGCGGTCTTTATCATCACCAAATGGAGTAGTATGCAACCAAACTGCTCCATCTTTCTCATATATATGACCTTTTTCGCGAAGCGCTTTTAATGCTTCATCAATTTTCCCATTTTCATAAAGGGAAGTTTCACTGTACCAAACATCAAAACCAACACGGAAGTTCTCTAAGTCTTTTTTCAGTTTTTCCATCTCGTATTTTAATCCGTATGTACGGAAAAATTGGTAGCGTTCTTCTTCGCTAACATTTACGTACTTATCTCCGAATTCGTGTGCTAATTCTTTACCAATATTAATGATATCTTCACCATGGTAGCCATCTTCAGGCATTTCTTTATCTAGACCAAGCGCTTGGAAATAACGTGCCTCTACTGATTTCGCTAAATTATGAATTTGGTTTCCTGCATCATTAATATAGTACTCACGAGAAACGTCATATCCTGCAGCATCTAAAATATTACATAGAGAATCACCAACTGCTGCACCACGAGCATGTCCTAAATGAAGATCTCCTGTTGGGTTAGCAGAAACAAACTCGACTTGAATTTTTTTCTTTCCACCGTGATTAGTATGACCGTAACGATCTCCTTCAGAAAGAATCGTTGGAATGAGTTCTGTTAAGTATTGATTATTTAAGTAAAAGTTAATAAAACCTGGTCCTGCAATTTCTGTTTTTTCTACAGACACTTTTTGAACATCTAAATGTTTGATTACTTCTTCAGCAATTTGACGAGGTGCTTTCTTTGCAACACGAGCTAATTGCATCGCAATATTTGTTGAGTAATCCCCATGTGCTTTATCTTTTGGTACTTCAAGCACAATTTGAGGAATTTCACTTTCTGAAGCTAAATTAGCCTTTAATACAGCGGCTTTAATTTCTTCTTTCAAATTTTGTTGTAGACTTAGTGCGATATTCATTTCCGTTCCTCCTTGAATTTAAAAGACAACGTATATTTCCCAACTTCTTGGCTTTCAATATAAAAATTATAGTTAATTTGTAACGTACCGATTTTATTTGTATCGTTCCAAAGGAAGTTTAACTCTTTCGTATCTGTACCAAGATGGAAATTTCCAACATTGGTTTGGTATAAGCCAGTCATCATTTTCCCTTTTTGATAAGAGAGCCTCATATTGAGTGCACCTTTACGCAAAATTTGGGCTCCGTTTTCAGGATGGTATTTGACAACTGTATGTATTGTACCATTTTCATTTACCTCATCGTAAATTAAGTACGTTGTTTCCCCTTTTTGATAATATTGACCAAAAACGGTCAACTCAAAAGTATCAACGTCATGGTTTTGTTTAATTTCCGTTTTTAATTCGATTCTAACAGGCAAACCTGTTTTTGACACATGTTTCACGTCCTTTATTTTACGAAACCATTCAAAATCGTTTTCATTAGATTTTTTGTCCATACTTTCTTATTTTAAGAAACTTTTTGGCTTGGGGCAATAACAGGAATAAAAAAACAAGGGCAGTTTGACGTACCCTTGTTATCATTTCTTTATTTTACCCATCCAAGTAAGATTTCACGAATAAATTTACTTGCTGCAATTTGGGTTTGTTCTGTTGGATCATATGCAGGCGCAACTTCTACTAAGTCAGCACCAATAACTTCTAATTCTGAATTAGAGATTAGTGTGATGGCTTCAAGTAATTCTTTTGACGTAATGCCTCCTGCTTCAGCTGTTCCTGTTCCAGGTGCATGAGCTGGGTCTAACACATCGATATCGATAGTTACATATGCTTTTCTACCTTTTAAAGTTGGTAGTACTTCTCTTAATGGGTTTGCCACTTCAAATTTAGCCATATACATACCAGACTCACGAGCAAATTGAAACTCTTCTCTCATTCCAGAACGAATTCCAAATGAATACACATTTTTCGCCCCAATTAAATCACAGGCTTTACGAATTGGAGTCGAATGGGATAGAGGCTCTCCTTCATATTGTTCACGAAGATCAGCATGAGCATCAATATGAATTAGCACAAAATCATTATGATGTTTTTTCACTGCTTGAAGAATTCCCCAAGTAACTAAATGTTCCCCACCGAGTCCAAGTGGGAATTTTCCATCTTGATATACTTTATCTACAAACTCTTCAATCATATCTAAGCTTTTTTGTGGATTCCCGAATACGAGTGGAATATCACCAGCATCAAAATATTTTACTTCTTCTAAATGTTTATCCACATAAGGACTGTATTCTTCTAAACCAAGTGAAACTTCACGAATTCGAGCTGGGCCGAAGCGAGATCCTGGTCGGAATGATACGGTCCAATCCATCGGCATCCCATAAATTACAGCTTTGCTTTCTTCATAATTCGGATGACTTTTTATAAATACATTTCCAGAATAGGCTTCATCAAATTTCATTCTGTAATCTCCTTTATTCACCAGTTAGATCTTTCACAAACTTCGGTAGGACAAAGGCTGCATAATGAAGATCTTTTGTATAATATTTTGTTTCGATATCAAAGAATCGAGTTGGTTCTACTTTTAATGGGTCATATTTTTTTGAACCTAATGTAAATGTCCATAACCCACTTGGATATGTAGGGATGTTCGCTGTATATAAACGAGTAATTGGAAAAATTTCTTTTACATCTTTAAAAACGGACTTAATTAAATCAGCTTTAAACCAAGGATTATCTGTTTGCGCAACAAAAATTCCATCTTCTTTTAAAGCTTTTGCGATTCCAGCATAAAAACCTTTTGTAAATAAGTTAACAGCAGGACCAACTGGTTCAGTTGAGTCAACCATGATGACATCGTATTCATTTTCACTTTTCGCGATATGCATATATCCATCATCAACTTGAACTTCAACTTTTGGATCATCTAGTTTTCCTGCGATCTCTGGCAAATACTTTTTCGAATACTCAATCACTTTTCCGTCGATTTCGACAAGTACTGCTTTTTTTACACTAGGATGTTTAATCACTTCACGAATAACTCCTCCATCGCCACCGCCGACAACAAGGACTTTTTCAGGATTGGGATGAGTAAAAAGCGGTACGTGGGCAACCATTTCATGATAAACAAACTCATCCTTAATACTTGTCATCACCATTCCGTCTAATAGTAGCATATTGCCCCATTCTTCAGTTTCAACCATATCAAGCTTTTGAAATGCTGTCTCTTCTGTATGTAAAGTTTTATTAACTTTCATTGTAATGCCAAAATTCTCTGTTTGTTTCTCGGTAAACCAAATACCACCCATTCTCATACCTTCTTTCTGCTATATATTAGTTCCAAAATCTGGGTATCCATTTTAATGAAAACCATGAAAAGTATATAGAGAATTTATACAGATTGCAATATTTTTTGTTTTAAATTTTTGTGTTTAAACAGCTTATTTTTTTCCAATACTTGTAAATAATGGGGAAACTTTCAAAATAGGAGGTTAATCTAGTGGAACTATCCATGAATCAACATTTTAGAAAAACAATCAAGTATGCCCAAATGATTCTATTTATTTGCTCGCTTTTTGTCATTTCCACCTTTGTTCTTACAGTGGGCGCTTACACCATTGCAAAATTATTAGGACCTCCTCCAATTGAAGTGCCTCAATCTACTACTTTTTATGCTGATGATGGAAGTAAATTTGCAGAGTCTAATATTAATGGACAAATGAGAATTTGGGTTCCTTTAGACGAGATTTCTCCTTACGCGATTTCCGCCACAATCGCTATTGAAGATCAACGGTTTTATTCTCATATCGGTTTTGATCTAAAACGAATAGCTGGCGCGGTTTTAACAGATGTGAAAGCTAGGGCAAAGGTTCAAGGAGCCAGTACCATTTCACAGCAATATGCTCGAAACCTTTTTTTATCTCATGAGAAAACATGGTCTCG
>Ga0180215_1001473_pt1 | contig 25843 bp, 21 predicted proteins | sample eDN3rd37CBELigBY_FD_128871 | JGI IMG/M metagenome (GOLD analysis project Ga0180215, IMG submission 128871) | Enriched backyard soil microbial communities from Emeryville, California, USA - eDNA 3rd pass 37_C BE-Lig BY (version 2) (version 2) | ecosystem: Environmental > Terrestrial > Soil >...
CACGCCGCGCGGAGATTTCTGGAGCTTACGAGAGCGGCCCGGCTGGCTCCGTCTGCGCCTGAAACCGGAGACCGTAACACAGTTCGAGAATCCGAGCTTCGTCGGACGGCGCCAGCAGCATATGAATTTTGCCGTCCGCACCGTGATGGAGTTTGAACCGAAGCGGGAAGGCGAGTCCGCAGGCGTGGTGATGCTGCAAAGCAACGACTTTCATTACCGGTTTGAGTATTCATTAACAGACGACGTTCGCACGGTTCGCCTTGTTGAGAGAAAGCAAGGGCAGGAGAGGGTTATCGCCGCACATCCATACTCCTCTGGCCGGATCTACATGAAGATCGAAGCAACCGGACAGTCGCTGCGTTTCGACTTCGCGGCAAACGCCGAATCGTGGATCCTGTTAGCCGAACACGTAGACGGCACACTGCTAAGCACGGACATAGCAGGCGGTTTTGTTGGGACCTACATCGGTCTATATGCAACGAGTAACGGTCACATCAGCGATAACGCCGCAGATTTTGATTGGTTTGAATATATTGGAGATTAAGCAGTTGGTACCAAAAAAGATAGCCCAAAAGCGCCTTGTACGATGTTCATCCGATGATAGTATGTAGAATGGGAAAAAAGAGTAAAGCGGGTGACAACTTGGTACAAATCCAACTGCTGACGGAGTTAAAACAAAGCATGCTGCAAGAAATACCAAGAGCGGTAAAAGAGTTCAAGCTATCCAATGGGGATGAGGTATGTTACATATCTTTACTCGGAACGAATTATGAGCCGCTCCTTGGATTAATCACACTCGGAATTAAATCCTGCCGGGATGAGATGCTGCAAGAAGGGTCGATAGACAAGCTGTGGAAATCAGGGGCGATGCCTTGCCAATATCAGATCGGCTTAGAAAAACTGCCTGTCTCCTTCGCTGAAAAACAGGAGCAATTCGTGGATCTCCACCGCAACGGAGACCAGTGGGAGGATGCTTGTGACGTTTGTCGGCAAATCCGCTGCGAAGTTGCTTATCAGCTGAACGGTTTGAATTGGTCAACAACGATTCCCGTTACAGATGATTTTGTCGTCTATTCCGAATGGGAAGCGATCGATGTGAAGAACGGTGATCTAGAAAGAAGCATCCCGAAGGACAAGCTTTCGCTTCTGAAGGAGCGGGGATTGTTATTGAATTAAAACAAAGTTGTAATAAAAGGGAAACTCCTAAGAGCTATGGAAATAATAGAGAATCGATCAGCTCTGGAGGGAGTAACCCAAATATGAATATTTCATTTATACCTGTAGGTCAAGAAGCGGATGAACTTGTAGAGTTCCTTACTGCCGAACGATGGCCTTACCATGGGACGGAGAATCCGGCAGCGTCCATTATTCGCGAAGCCTTCGCCAATGGCGCTTATCATCATGAGCATACAAGAACGTTCTGGATTGTTGAGAGTGAGGGAGGCACAAAGGTTGGCTTGATTCGGCTGTTCGACGTAGCGGACCCGAACGTTTCCTTCGATCTTAGGATCCTAACAGGATTTCGGGGCAGAGGAATCGGCCGGCTCGCATTAGAATGGATCGCTTCATATGTGTTTACCGAATTTCCGGATGTCATCCGCGTCGAAGGCCATACGAGGGTAGATAATGCGCCGATGCGAGCTCTTTTTGAAAAATGTAACCGATTCGTTCTCGAAGCATACCACCGCAAGTCGTGGCGGCAGTCCGGTCAGTTGTATGATACTGTTACGTACGCAGTCATTCGCGAGGATTGGGAGAACGGCCGGATTACGCCCATTCCCTGGAAGGTGCGATAGCATCTTTGAAAACAATTTAGTAGACCGGTAGATTCGCCGTTTCTCAAGTAATTATCCTGACATCTCATATCGTATCTGAAAAATGAAAGGATGATCACGGAAATGGCGATCATTCAAGTGTTTCCAGGAGGGACCATTCAAGCTGCAGTCGATGCCGCAGGATCAGGTGATGTCGTTCTGGTTCACGATGGTGTTTATAATGAGACGGTTACTATCTCAGGTGCAGTAAACAAACACTTTATTCGGGTCGTCGCCAGGAATCCCCATAGGGCTATTTTAGATTCCGATAATACTTTAGCGAATGCCTTCATATTAGATGAAGTGAATGGGGTGGAAATCAACGGATTTGTCATTCGGAATTATTTCAATAGAGGGATTGTATTAGACGCGGATGCTGATAACGGGAATAATAATCGGATTGTAAACAATCGAATCCAAAATACTGGCGAAATCGGAATCTTGGTTGAGGGTAGCGGGAACTTGCTGTGGAAGAATGAAATTCAACAGGTTGCCAGAGGGATTGAGATGGAAGAATTTAATGGGAACTGGATTATTCAGAATACAATACGGGATGCTACGGAAGAAACAATCCATTTTGATTCGTGCGAATTATGTGCCGTGATCGGAAATGTATTCTACGGGGTCGTTGAGTTATTTGAGAATACCAATTTGTTCATGAACAATAAAGTATTTGGTAACGTTCAAATAGGCGACTCAGATAACGTTCTCATTCAGAATGAAATCCATAGTGCGAACGGAGATGGAATACTCATCACTGAAGCAGAAGAACCAAACACCTATATCGCTGAAAATAAAATCACAGGCTGCCAACAAAGCGGAATCGAAATTCCCAGCGACTTCAATATCATCGAAAACAATAAGATTGAACACAACCGTGACAGCGGCATTCTCTTCAATGCAGGCGCAACAGGGAACTTGATTTTAAGAAATAAATTTGACGATAATGAGCCGAGAAATGTGACCGACAACGGCGTGAACAACAACTACATTCAGAACGATTTTGATTGACGGATCAGAGCCAACAAACGGCAAGCCCCAACAGCGGGTTTGCCGTTTTACTTTTTTTTCACATAAAGTATTGACAAAATATTCTTCTCGACATAAATTAAGTATATGAACAGATGCTCATATATGAATATTTAAAGGGGATATACTATGGAAGCGAAGGACCATTCATTTCTCGCACCGGAAACCGTTGAAGATGTTTCTCAAATTTTCAAAGCATTGGCCGACCCGACTCGGATTCGCATTCTTTATATGCTGTCCCAAGAAGAGTGTTCTGTGAACCACCTCGCAGAAGTGTTGGAGATCAGCCAATCTGCCGTTTCGCATCAATTAAGCTTGCTGCGTACGATGCGACTTGTGAAATACCGCCGCGAGGGGACAACGATGATGTATTCCTGCGACGACTCTCATGTGATTTCATTGCTGAAGCAGGCTATTCACCATTGCGAGCATAATTAGGAGGGGTAAGGATGCATCATCACCACCATCACCATAGTCATGATCACGATCATCACCACGGACACGGCCATGCACATCATCACGGGCACACGCATGGGGATCCGAACGGGAATAAACAGGGCTTAATCATTGCGTTAACGATTACCGTTGGCGTCATGTTATTGGAATTTTTCGGCGGACTCATTACGAACAGCTTGGCGCTCTTGTCCGACAGCGGCCATATGTTAAACGATGCGAGCTCTCTTGCTTTAAGCCTTGTTGCGATCTGGTTCGCTGCAAAGCCGGCATCGCCGAACAAAACTTATGGATTTTACCGTTTTGAAATTTTAGCAGCACTTTTTAACGGGATTACCTTATTTATTGTGGCCGGGTTCATTATCCATGAAGCTTATGAACGGTTCCAGCATCCTCCGACCGTAGCCGGCGGATCGATGATGCTGATTGCGTCAATCGGCTTAGCTGCGAATTTAGTAAGCGCTTGGTTTTTAATGAGCAAGGGCGATGTGAAAAACAACGTAAATCTCCGAAGCGCGTATCTTCACGTGTTAGGGGATGCGTTGGGCTCCGTCGGGGCCATCGTTGCAGGCTTGTTGATGTTGGCGTTCGGTTGGTATATCGCGGATCCGATCATCAGCGTATTGGTCGCTCTTCTCATTCTGAAAGGGGCATGGGGGATCATCAAGCACACGGTTCATATTTTGATGGAAGGCACCCCGGTTACAGTGAACCAAGTTGAAGTGAAAGAAACGTTAGAGGCTATCGAAGGGGTTGTTGAGGTACATGACCTGCACATCTGGACGATCACCTCAGGGTTGGATTCGCTTAGCTGTCACATCGTGATGGAGGATGATCGGGACAGCCAGATGATTTTGCAGCAGGCCATTCAATTCATTGAGGACCGGTTCAAAATTCAGCATACAACCATTCAGGTTGAAACCTCACAGATTCATCATAAGTCGATGAAAGTATAGGGGACAGCACAATGGACACGTTAGATGTTATCATTATCGGAGCAGGGCAAGCGGGGTTGGCGGCGGGGTACTATCTAGCGCAGAAAGGTTAGGAGGGATACGGTGACGATTGGCCGATGTATGACGATACAAGCCCTTAAGTATGGAAATCGATTGCATTATGAATGGAACACCGTCCTCTTAGAACAGACTGAAACATACATCCTTGTGCTTGGAGAGTTTGGAAGAACACTAAAGCATTATACAAGAGGTGTGACCTTTGAAATAAACAATTGGTCCCTCGAATATTTCTCGTTTGAGGAGTGGTTTACTGTCAGCTGCGAAGTCAAGGACGGAAAGCTCCGGGATTATTATTGCAATATCAACCAACCCGCTGCCATTCTTGACGGGAAAGTTACCTTCGTGGATGTAGATTTGGATTACGTGAAGAGAGACGGCGTGTGGAAGGTCATTGACGAAGAAGAATTTGAAGCTAACGCAATAAAATATCAGTATCCTACAGGCCTGATCGCTGACGCGCGGAACGGGTTAATCCGGCTGCAGCAACGGGTAAGGAATCAACAATTTCCTTTCGACGGGCTATTTGAACGATGGGTACCGATCATTCAAGATCAATTCATCAACAAGAAAAGAAAATAAGAGCAAGTAATATCGGAAACGGAGAGAACAGATATGGCAAGCGGGAAAGTTCGGAGTGATGTGCGTCCGGGCATAGAAGTAAATATCGTGTTGAAAAAAGACCAGCGAACAGGCGCTTTGACGCGAGGCATCGTTAAGGATATATTGACAAATTCGCCTACACATCCACATGGGATCAAAGTTCGGCTTCAAGACGGACAGGTAGGAAGAGTACAAGAAATACTAAGTGAAAGCTGAGTTACTGAAACATAATGAAGATGAAATGAAGGCCACTTCGCGGGAACCGCCAAGTGGCTTTTTCGCATTACTCCGTTTGTTTCGAAGCTGATTCCTGCGTCTCATTAGGCATCAATTCTTTGTCGTATTCATCTTCTTTATCAGGAACCCCGTAGTCATTGGAGATATTCGGGGGTCTATTGTTTAATATTTGGTTATCCTCGTTGTCTAAAACGGGTCTTTCCGGCAACGTAATCACCTCCGTGTTCAGCATATGAGATAGCTTGTACGGATGATTTGGGAAATATTCGAAAAGAAAGGAAAGCGGCCTAATTTTAGGACCACCTGCCCGTGTTGGACAAGAAATGGGCAGGGTCATACTCCCCATTTTTCTCGAAAAGCTTCTACAAACGTTTTCATTTGTGGTACATTGTAATATATCATTTTTTTAAGGAGGTAAGAATGATTAATAGTGGAAAGCAATTCCGCCATAGGCTCCTTATCTCTTTTACAGCAATTGTCCTTGTATGCACTGCTCCATTGACCGCGGCGGCAAGCCATGGCGAGGTCGTTGAAGATGTGTCGATCCTCGTGAACGGGACGCAAGTAGAACTGGAGGACCCTGTTCGCATGTTGGAGGGCAGGTTATTCCTGCCGATTGCACAAATCGCAAGTTTGTTTGGCGCAACCGTGGGATGGGATGGGGAAAAGGAAGCAGCAACCATAAAAACTGCGGCAGGCGATACGATTATGCTGCGTGACGGAGTGCCGACCGTATATGTGAACGAAACTCGATATATTTTAGACCAAGCACCTTTCTTAGATAATGGCAAAATGCATGTGCCGATTCGATATGTGGCGAACTTATTGCAAGCGTCAGCATTGTGGAACGATGAGCAACGAATTGCGGAAATCACAGCAACTGAATCGGTGGACGAAGTGATTGCAGCCAGTTTTACCGAGGCGGAGCCCTACACCGAAGAAGACTTCATGTTACTGGCTAAGCTCACGCAAGTCGAAGCCGGTTATGAATCATACGAAGGTCAACTCGCCGTAGCCAATGTGATATTAAATCGTGTGAAAAGTTCAAAGTTTCCGGATACGATCCGGGATGTCATCTATTCCGGTAAGCAATTCCCGCCGGCCCATAACGGACTGTTGGATAAAGCAGAACCGAACGAAAGTGTGCTGCGCGCCGTTCAGGATGCATTGGATGGCAAAAACAATGTCGAGGACGCGGTATATTTCCACAATCCGAAAGTCGATGGGGGCTCATACTGGAAAAAACTAAAAGCGGTAGTGACCATCGGCAATCATAGATTCTTGAAATAAAGCAGGAGCCTTCTTTCGAAGGCTCCTGTTCTTTTTCCTCACTTTCATAGTCTTTGACAAAACTAAAGCATTTAGTTTATTAATAATAGAGGAGGCATAAGAGTAGTAGCAGGAGGTAGATGATGACACCCAAGCGAGGAGTTACTTTGCAGCAAATCGTGCAAACCGCAATAGAAATTGCTGACCGTCAAGGGTTGCCCAGTGTAACGCTATCAGCGGTTGCAGAACGGTTAGAAATTCGGACACCTTCCCTATATAACCATGTGAATGGGATGGAAGGTTTGATCAACCTTTTAGCTGTAACCGGTTTGAGTACATTACTACAATCTATACGCAGGGCGAAGGACGGGAAAGTTGGACAAGAGGCTCTATTGGCAATTGCTGAGGAATATGTTGCATTTGCCCGCAAGCATCCGGGGCTGTACAACGCTATGCTGCATCCGCTCCGCTCCGATGATCCGGATTATTTGCAGGCGTCGCGGGGAATATCAGAGGTGCTGGTTGAAGCTGCGAGGGAATGCGGCATTGCTGGGAACGAAGAAATACATATCGTTCGGGGATTACGGAGTTTACTGCACGGATTTGTTGCGCTTGAATCGGGCGGAGCCTTCGGAACGGAGATTCGAGTGAACGACAGCCTGCAATACAGTGTGAAACGTTATATTTTTCAACAAACCTAAACAGGATATTATTTTCAACATCCCATCACACAGATGGGATTTTTTTTGTTTTCCATGTATTGACAGGTTATATGATCGATAATATACTGATTAAGAATAAATATCCCTAAATATACTAAAATTTAGGGAAAATTTTTTCAATCCTTATTTTAAGTAGGAGGGGTTGCTTATGAGGAGTAAAAGGCTTGTCTTTATTGCTTTTTTGGTGATCTCATTGTTGGTATCACAGGTGAGTCTTGTAATGGCTGCAGATCAAGAAGGGGATTTTAACACCTCAGTAGACGTTGGACTAAATGGTTTAGTTAATTTGGCTAAAGGTAAACCAGTAACCATCTCACAACTTGATTCTGAATTTGACAACATTCAAGGTATCGGTAATTACGGTTTGGAAACACCCCTCAACCGAGCTGGAATGTTAACGGATGGAAAGTACGGGGATACACGGAACTGGGCGAATACAACAGATTGGTTTGTACATTATCGCAAGCTTAGAAGAGAAGTTGTTATTGACTTAGGGGATATACATACTGTGAATCGAATCTCAACCGGATTTGGCATGAGAGGAGATGTGGGGATCGCTCCTCCAATTAATGTGAGGTTTTACGTTTCGAACGACGGTGAGCAATATAGCTATTTAGGGTTAAGCAGTCCGGATACGCCTCTATACTTCGAACATACCCTTGGCGTTAATGACATGCACCGGAAAACGTATACATTGGATCGCACTTTAGAAGGCGATGAACTTCATGTGCAAGCGCGATTTGTAAAATTGGTATTTACAATTAACATCTTCGGCTGGATGGATGAGATTGAAGTGTGGGGCCAAGAAGGTATTGCAGATGGAGCGCTGAAACCTGAACCCCGGCACGATGATCTTACATACAACGACTATGCGGCACCCGGCAGCGCTTCTTCCGCGGAAATTAGGGATCAGTTCTTATGGTATTCCGGTCCGATGGATAATCCGTACTTCACGGATTGGAATCAAGAAAATGTGAAAGCGTTCTTGGCTTACTTAAATATTTATGGGGAAATTCAGGATTGGTTGTTCGACGATATTTTGGCTTTGCCGGTAACTCAAATCATTACTCCAAGCGGGGTTGGAAAATTTATTACCAAAGATGACCTGCTAGCTTACTTGGATTTTATTTTTAAAGAAGATACACAATTAGGTGCGATAAACAGCGCGGTCGCCGAGGTGAACAAAGCCTTGAAGACCAATCGCAAAGTACGTGTGAACATGGCGATTCCATTCATAGAAGAAAGCTCCAATTTTGGCGATATTATCGGGGATGGAAGTGTGTTAAGCCTTAGATCGGAGGATTTCGCCAACCAAGTAGAAGATCCTTTCAGTTACGAAGGCCGCCTGCAAATGGAAACGCTTGCTTTTGAGAACAAAAAGACAGCGGTTCGTTGGTACATCGATGAAGTCGAACGAAGATTCGCAGAGATGGGATACGAAAACCTGGAGTTGAACAGCTTTTACTGGTACCACGAGCGTATTTATGAACAGCTTGGAGAAGCGGAATTGATTCAAGCGACTGCCGAGTATCTAAAGGGGAAACATTATTATTTCACGTGGATTCCATACATTGGACCCGGCTCGGCCGTTATTTGGAGAGACCTTGGATTTACAACAGCTTCCATTCAGCCGAATTTTGCATTCGGCAATTCGAAGAAAGCTATGTTCCCTGCCATAGCAGATTTGGCGAAAGAGGTTGGCGGAGCGCTGGAAATCGAATATGACGATTACAGAACGTTAGCTCAATATTTGAACTATGGTTACGAGCTTGGCTATATGGATCTTGCGCACAACACGTACTATTTAGCCGCAATGCCAATCGTTGAAGGAGCATTTGCGTATACGCCCGTCTCCGAAACTCGCACCATCGATGCAATGTCCGCGATCCGAAGAGGGGTGTACGACCGCATCTATCAATACGTAAAAGGTGAGTACACACCCACCTTCGGCATGACCCTTCTTACGAATTTTACGGATCCATCTAATGTTGGTGTGAGTGCGATGCTGCCGCTCGCGGATCATTTCGTAGAAGGAGAATTCCGTCTTCACTACGATTCCTCGGCTGTCAATTATAAGGATTTTGTTGTGCCGGGAGCATTGCAAGGGAAAGGCGAGTTTACGGTGAACGAAGTGTCGCCCGGCAAACTGAGCATTCAATTCAAATTATTAAACCCGGAAGATGCAATATCCGCGGACTTGCAGCAAGCGCGCAACCCGATGGCAGGAGCGCCTGCCTTGATCACGCTTCAATTCTCGAAGAAGGAGAATCAAGAAAGCGTTAACTCCCGAATGTTTGCGGTTGCGGATGACGCCATCATGACCGATAGCAACGGCAGGAAATATTCTATTTTTAGTGAAACGGACATTATCGACAATACACCGGAAGCAGAACTCGCTCAAGCTTTCCTTAGCGTACGTAAAGCGGAACAAACGATGGACAAAGCAGATGTGCTGGAGGCAAGACTTAAGGTCGTAAAGCTGCCGAACAGTCCCGTCCGAAAGCAATTGATGGATCGGTTAACCGAAGTGACGAAGAATCGTTAATGATATCAAGGGGGATAAGCAAACATGTTGATAAAAGCGAAAAATAGAGTTTTTCTGCTTGCGGTCTTATCTGTGATTCTTCTGATCACAGCTTGCACGGGCGGGAACACCGGAGGAAACACCGCAGGCAACAATAACAGCAATAACTCTGGAACAACGTCGGAAACAGGGGGGACGGTCAAGAATAACGCTTCGGAAGGAACAGCAGCGCCGTCGGAAGACCCGGAAAAACATGTAACGTTGGAGTGGCTGACTTATCAATACGGCCAGGTGGACGATAACGCACCGGCTAAGAAGATGCTTGAGGAGAAATTCAACGTAACGTTTAATATTTGGTACATTGATGTGACCAAGCGAGATGAGTTATTAGGAGTGAGATTGGCGGCGGGAGATATACCGGATTTTATGACCGTGTATTCCTCCGCGGATTTAGTGAAGTTCATGGAGCAAGGAATTATTACCGGCTACACGGAAGAAGAATTGAACGAGTATATGCCCAATTATAAGAAACTAATCGACAAGTATGATCCTAATATTTGGAGATATGCGAAATACGGTGATCAGTATATCGGAATTCCTAGTATTGCGGAAGGCGGCATCAGCTTGGCGGTAGCATGGCGGAAGGATTGGCTGGAAAATGTGGGCATTACGAACATTCCAGTAACTTTGGAAGAAACAGAGGAAGCTTTATACAAATTCCGTAACGAAGATCCAGATCAGAACGGAAAGAAGGACACGTACGGTTTATCCCAAAGCGGAATGGTTAATATTTATGGAGCGTTTGGCGTTTATCCGGAGTTCTGGACCGTTCGTGACGGCAAAATGGTATGGAGCGGAATTTTGCCGGAGACGAAACAGGCGCTGGCGACGTTGCGGAAATGGAAGGAGGACGATGTGATTACGCCGGAGTGGGTATTGGGTGAAAATCAAGGCGGCTATTGGGCGGTCTCGCATGAGTTTGTCAACGGTAGAATCGGGTATTCGTCTCACGGAATGAGCTATCACTGGAACCCGGATATGACCAAAGAAACCGGCGGAGCTCCGGGCGATAATGTGAAAATGACATTGGAACTGAATCCGAATGCGAAGATCGGATACGGACAACCGCCGATCGGACCGGAAGGTAAATTTGGAAATATTACTCCGGACTTCATCGGAACAACCTATCTGGCATTCGGGAAGAACGCGGACTCTGAGAAGAAGCATCGTATTATGAAAATTTGGGATACAATTTACGGTGATTTCGACACATGGATGGCAGTGAAGTGGGGGGAAGAAGGCGTTCATTACCAGAAGGGTCCGGACGGAAACAGTGTCATTCGCACCGAGGAATATAAAACCAACGACGCACAAGCGAAAGCCGGTCTAAACATTACATTCGCTCCGCTCGATCAACCGGATTTCCGGTTGTCGTTATCCAATCCGAAAGGGTTAGAGGTGCGTGATGAGTTGTTTGTTTGGGAGGGCGCCGGTTACAGCAATGCTTTGAAATCCGCGCTGCCGTCGGAAGGGAAATATATGCAAAATCTTGTAAAGCTTCAACAGGATGTGTTTACTGCCATTATTAACGGAGAAAAGCCACTTGAATATTTCGATGAGTTCGTGAAGATGTGGAAATCTGATGGCGGCGATCAGTTAACGGAAGAAGCAAATCAGTGGTACTCAAGCATTCAATAATATCACCGGCATAACAATGCGGCCTGCCGGTACACCCGGCCGGCCGCAATGGATTTGCCCAAGAGGTGAATTCCTTTGCAGAGATGGATTAGATCTTATTGGAAGAACCGTTATTTATTTTTGATGCTATTTCCTTGCTTGCTATATTTTCTGATATTTAAGTATCTTCCAATGTATGGCGTGATATTGGCTTTCAAGCAATACCGGTTTATCGACGGGGTTTTTGGCAGCCCGTGGGCGGGCTTCGCCAATTTCGAGACATTGTTTCATGGCAGGGATTTTCCCAACGCTTTTCGCAATACGATCATTATAAGCTTCTATAAATTAGTGTTTGGCTTTCCGGCGCCGATTCTATTGGCGGTTTTGTTGAATGAGCTCCGGCTTGTGCTATACAAGAGATTCGTGCAAACCTTAAGCTATCTTCCGCATTTCCTTTCATGGGTCGTATTGGCGGGAGTTTTTATGGAATTGTTTTCTCCGACCAGAGGAATTATCAATTATGTAATTGCTTTGTTCGGGGGTCAGGAAATCTTTTTCTTTGGCGATAAACAATGGTTCCGGACGCTGCTCGTTTCCACTGACGTATGGAAAAGTGTTGGCTGGGGATCGATTATATATTTAGCTGCTTTGTCCAATGTAGATCCGTCCTTGTATGAAGCCGCTGTAGTAGACGGTGCGAACCGGTTCCGGCAAATCTATCATATTACATTGCCGACATTGGTTCCTGTTGTTACGATCATGTTTATTTTCGCTGTCGGGGGAATCATCGGCGGCGATGATTTCGATCAGATCTTTAACTTTTATAATCCTGCAGTCTACGAAGTTGCCGATGTACTAAGCACTTATACGTACAGAATAGGGATCACTAGAATGGAATACGGCTTAGCGACAGCTTCCGGATTATTTCAAAATATTATCGCTTTAATCCTAATCATTACCACCAATTACGTAGCAAAACGTTATAATGAATATGGCATTTGGTAAGGGGGACATCACATGTCTGTAACGATCGGGAAGCCGTCTATCGGCGAGCGGATATTTGATATTTCGAACGTCGCGGTTTTGGGTTTATTGGCTGTGACGACGGTGTATCCATTTCTTAATGTGCTTACAGTTTCGTTCAGTACCCCGACGGCTGCGAATGAGTATGGATTAAAGTTATGGCCTAAAGAAGCGACGTTAGAGGCGTATAGATCCGTATTTTCCAATCCGTATATTTGGACAGGATACGCGAACACATTGTTTCGGACCATTGTCGGTACAACGTTAAACGTCATGTTTTCGGTGCTGTGCGCTTACCCGTTGTCCAAAAGATACTTACCGAATCGAAATCTGTACACATTATTTATTATTTTCACGATGTTTTTCAGCGGGGGACTGATCCCAAATTATTTGTTAGTGAAGGAGCTTGGATTATTAGACAGCCGCTGGGCTTTGATTTTACCGGGTTTGATCGCGCCTTTTACCATGATCATTGTACGAAATTTTTTTATGTCATTGCCTGCGGAAGTGGAAGAATCGGCGAAGATCGACGGGGCCGACGACCTTAAGGTGTTATATTCGATCGTGCTGCCCGTATCGAAACCGATTATCGCAACCATATCGTTATGGTATGCGGTAGCCCATTGGAATGCGTGGTTTGACTCTTTGCTGTACATTCACGACCCTAATAAGACAGTGCTTGGGACCGTTTTGCAGAAAATTGTTGTTGAAGGCTCTCAAGAGTTTCAGGATTTTGAGAAAGCCCAGGTTGGAATGGGAATTACGGTGACTCCGGATATCATCAAAGCGGCTACCATTATGGTGGCAACCTTCCCGATTCTTTGTGTGTATCCGTTTATTCAAAAATATTTCGTGAAGGGCGTTATGATTGGCTCATTAAAGGGTTAACAAGGAGGCAAAGACAATAGATGGAGCCTATTACTATTTTAAAGCCGAAGTTTGGGGTGTACTTTACTCCGGATGACGTAAACCAGGCTAAACGAAATATCGCTGCATATCCATGGGCAAAGAAAGCATTCGAAACCATAGAGGAAGAATGCCGGGAGCATATGAAGTTATCCGACAGGCAAGTGTACGACGCGATTATCGGCATGCATCAAGGAACTTTTGCTTACGGTATATCGGGGTGCCCGCATTGCAGCGCGCCTTTGCCGTTCGAATTGAAAGACCAGAAAGGCCTCTTCTCCGGATTGGAGGATTTGCCTCGAAAAACCTTCACGTGCGCCGCATGTCATATGACCTTCCCGAATGAAGCTTATCCGGATGATGGGCATGGATTTGAACAGGACGGCAAAGCTTACTATATTATCGGAATGTGGAATTTTTATCACGGCGTGCGGCTTCTCGGCGGGGTCCGGAATCATGAAGGGTTGGTAACTAAGCTGGTAACAATGTACATGCTCACGGGAGAACGCGCTTACGCCGAGAAAGCAATCGTCCTATTGGATGCATTCTCCGCAATCTTCCCGGGCAGTATCGGCCCGAGGGATTTTACCGATTTTGGCAGTGATTTTGAAATTGGCAGGCTGCACTTATTAACAAGCATCGTTCACAGAGTGAAAATTTGGCTGGCTCATGATTATGATTGGTTATTTATGTTGCCTGAGCTGGATCAGCCCTCCAAAGCATTGCAATTGCTTGGCAGAGAGGGGACCATCCGCGAAAACATTGAATATATGCTGAACGATTACATGTTAAGCGAACCGGGCGGGCCTGTTTACGATCTAACGGACGGCCAAATGACGAATTTGCAAAATCATGAAGCGGATGGAGTAAGAGCGATGCTCGCAGTAGGACTGGTATTAGGAAACCGGGAGTACTGCGAATGGGGATTGAAGTCCCTTGAGGCATATATTTATAATGCGATTGGCCGCGACGGCATGTACTTTGAAAGCTCCTTCGGATATTCATTATTCGCGTCTTCGGTGTTTCTTGACCTCGCGCTTTTATCATGCCGGGCAGCCGACTTATTGGAGAAGGAAGTAAATAATCCATTTGCCGATAACCGATTCTACCGCTTCGCCGTTGAGAATCCGTTGGATATGCTGTGTGAGGGGCACTTGCCAAGCTTCGGAGATTGGGGGGCTGATCGGGTTCGGGGCAATACGCCTGATATGAAAACTTGCACAGAGGTCTATCGAGCCGCACAGTTTTTCTACCACTTCACTCCGAATGATGTGATTCGGGAGAATGCCGGGTCGGCATTGATGTTTCTTTACCCGATGGTGGAAGGAAATTTGGGGGGACGTTGTGCCGAATTGTTCTTTGCGCATAATGGGGTTCACAGCCCGATCCGCAAGCCCCAGCTTAAAGAGGATGAACCGACGGTCATGGGGCAAGCGGGGATATCGATTATTCGCAAGAACAATACCGCGGCATTAATGCGTTATGGAAGAAACAGCACACATGCACATGACGATATTTTAAGCTATGTATACTATAAAGAAGGGCAAGAAATTTCCGCTGATATCGGTTATGGCGTCTATGGTACGAATGCTCACTATGGATGGGCATCCAAAGCGATCGCTCATAATACGGTCGTCGTGAACCGGGATCAGATGATTGGAAAGAACCAATTGTTTAAACCGTTCTCAGGCGGCGAACTGACAACGATCTACAATCACGAAGATGTAAGTGTCATGGAAGGAGATGCTACGTCGCTCTACAAAAGCAGCGGAGTATCCATGTACCGGCGCATGGTAGGGCTGGTAAACACAGTCGATGGTGATTCCTATACGATTGACTTCTTCCGAGTGGAAGGCGCCAGGACTGCAGACTTCGCTTTCCATGTGTTTCATGATAACAGCACGTTGGAGATGCAAGAAGTAAGCCCTTCTCATAGAGCTCATTGGACCCTCGCCGGTGTGGACAGCCCCGAGAAATTATATTTTGATGAACCGGGAAAAAGTTTCGGCGAGCGTTTAACGACAGGCGAGACATTCGTACCGTTGTTCCCAGGGGAAAAACCCCGGCTTTGGACCACTGAATTAAATAACGGGTATGGATATATTTACAATGTGAAGGAATATAAGCCTGAAGCCAATGTATTTCGAGCGTTATGGAAATCAGTGAACGGAGACAGCTATTATTATTACGGATTGTGTGAACTGGAAGATCGTCTCTTTACCGGTTATGCACCGAGCTTGGAAGGGGACCGGAAACACGGAATTCTCGTTCATCGCGGTGCACACCCTGATGTGCAATTTGCTGTTGTTGCGTATTGCGGATTATTGGATGAAACCAGGAGCCGCGAAGTAACGAATCCGATCCGGGAAGTAAAGAAATTGCAAGCGGAAGGAGCGAACGTCACCGCGCTTGCCGTTCATTTTCTGAATGGTATGGTGGATTACTGGATTTACAGCCCTGCAGCGCAAATGATGAAGGTATTAGCTCACGGAGTGGAGTGGAAGGTGAACGGCCGCTGCGGTATGCTTCGGCTTGATTCTGAAGGGCGTGTTGTTGAAGCGCATTGTATTTTAGCAGCGTCTATGACTTATGGAGAATTTCAAAAGACAGGGAAAGAGGATGCTTGGTTTCTAATCGATCAAGTTGACGAAACGAGCGGGACTGTGTGGATTGCTTCTGCACCACCTCCGAATTATTCGCCGAAATATGTTCGCGTCCGCCGTAAAGAAGGCAAGGAATCCATGGTTTATACAATTAAGGGGTTGTATCAGTCAGGAAGAAGAACTGCTATTAAACTTACAGATTCTTTCATCTTGTCGAAAGGGGTTGTTCAATTCGCAACGGATACAGAAATTCAAACATTGTATCCGATCCCGCTCGGAGTTGGGCTTGAAGGTGAAAGTCCTTTCATCGGCAAGAAAATTGTCGGGCAGCTTGGGGGGCTGGGTACGATAACGGAAGCTCCCGAGATGAAGAGATTGTTCGTTCATGTGATTCGTTCCTTCTCGGAAGGAGAAACATTCGATATCATCGATCTTGAACCCGGTTATGAGCTTCAGTGGGTTTAACCGCTTATGCCGCCATGAAAAAATTGGCGGTATTTTATTTCATGAATTATGTAAACGCTGTTATAATAAATAAATCGGATTTCTATATTTTCATTGAGAGAGGTCACATCATGTCTCATGGCAATATTTTGTTGATGTTGCAGAGCGTTTACCCGTCATTAACGAAAGCGGAACAGAAGGTGGCTGATACTGTATTAAGTAATCCGGAACAATTGATCTATCAGACGATTACAGAGCTTGCGGAGCAATCGGAGGTAGGGGAAACTACCGTAACGCGGATTCGCAGAAAGCTTGGGTTTAAAGGCTTTAAAGAATTCAAGATGTCAGTCGTACAGTATTTGTCCTCATTATCGGAGGATATGCAAGAAGAGATTTATGAAGATGACAGCCCGATAACCATAGCGCAAAAAATAAGCACAATGAATAGCCAATCGGTCGCCAATACGACTGCTCTTATGGATAATGAAGGGTTGCAGCAGTGCGTAAACCTCTTAAGCAATGCAAGAAAAATATTTTTTTTTGGCGTCGGATCTTCCGGATTAACTGCGCAAGAAGCGAAATACCGGTTTATCCGTATGGGGTTTGACGCTGAGGCGGCGTCCGATGCGCATATTCTCCCCATGTTTGCTTCGTTAACTTCCGAGGGCGACGTTGTTGTCGGCATTTCCAACTCCGGCAGCACGAAGGAAGTTGTTGATGCGTTGAGACTCGCCAAGAAGAACGGTTGCAGGATCATTTGCATTTCTAACCATGCGCGATCCCCGATGACCCAATACGCGGATGCGGTATTGGTCGGCTATGCAAGAAGATATCCTTTTGCGGATGCATCATTTGCTTCCATCTTGGCGCAAATTCATATCCTTGATGTGTTGTCCACTGCAACCGCTTTTAAGTTTAAGGACAAAGCAAATTGCGCCCTTAGAAAGACGATGGATTCGGTTGCGGATAAGTACTATTAAACGGAATGAGGAGGAGGACTGATTTGATCATGAACGGTATTCACCAATTGCGTCCTGAAGACTTAGTTGAATCGGTCAGATTATCGGAATTTGCGTTTCAGATGACGTTCACGGAGCAAGAGCGTGCGGAGCGGGCAGCGAAGCTGAAACCGGAACAATTATGGGGCTACTATGAAAATGGAAAGCTTGCCGCGAAGCTGACATTGCTCCCGTTAACGATCCATATCGGCGGCAAGAAATTTGCGATGGGTGGAATCGGCGGTGTTGCCACTTGGCCGGAATACCGCCGCAACGGCTATGTCGGAAAGCTGCTTTCTCACAGCTTAGAGTTAATGCGTGAGCGGGGGCAGACGATTTCCACGCTGGCGCCGTTTTCTTTCCCTTTTTATCGAAAATACGGTTATGAAGCATATGTAGATTTCAAGCAATATGAGATCGAGACGCGGCTGCTGCCGCAAGACCGTGACGTTCCCGGCCGTGCGGAGCGGAATCGGGATATTCCGCTATTAAACGATATCTATGAAGCGTACGCCGGCAAGTATAACGGAATGCTTGTCCGTACGGCGGAATGGTGGGAGAATCGCGTGCTGAGCGCGAATCTGACCAGCGTCGTCTGGTATGACGATGACGGCAAAGCATACGGTTATATGTTGTACGATGTGAAAAATAGAGTGATGAGCATTCGTGAGATCGTGTTTTTAAACGAAAAAGCCCGCAGAGGCTTGCTGCGGTTTATCGCGAATCACGATTCTATGATGGACAAGGTGCAGTTGAAGGCGCCTGTCGACGATAAGCTCTCTTATATTCTAACCGATCCCCGGATTAAGACGGAGATGGTTCCGTACTTTATGGCCCGAATCGTGGACGTAGAAGCGTTCTTGAAGCTGTATGAATTCATGCCGGGGCCAGTTGACACATGGGTTTTGCGGGTGGAAGACCGAACGGCGGAGTGGAACAACGGATGGTACCAGGTAACGGTTGACGAGGAAGGAAAGGCTTCTGTAGAGCGGAGTGATGCTTCGTCAGAGAAAGGGATCGATTGTTCGATACAAGACCTGGCTGCGATGTTTATGGGGTATCAATCGCCTTCGTTCCTTCACTCCATCGGGCGAATTCGCGGCGAGCAGACGATGATTAACATCCTCGAACGAAGAATTGTGAAGAAGACGCCATTTTTATCGGATTTTTTCTAATGCATAACGCTGAAAGGCACCCGCGAGGGTGCTTTTTTTGTCGAATCTTAAGTCTGTACAGTACATCTTGATTATTGAAGGTGTTCGCCGCGGGAGCAGCGTGTATATAATCGAACGGAATTCAGAGTTCAAACGGCGAAGGAGTTGGTTATTCATGAACCGCAGTTGGGTGTCAACGATCGCAGCATGGTTATCGCTAACACTCGCATTCGGGTTGCTGATTCCGGGATTGACTCCGGTTCCTTCCGCGGCCGCGGCGGAATCATCGACGAATGTCATCCTCAACGGCAGCTATGAGGAGGTGAATGATGTGGGATTTCCGGAGCACTGGCGCTCGTACGTCTTTAGCGGCAAGCCGTCATTTGCAACGGATGAGGCAGTCGTATTCGACGGGGACAGATCGCTTCGAATCAGCGCAACGGAGTACAGCAGAGGAACGATGTATCAAGATGTATTGATCCCCATGGAGGACCGCGGTTTGTATCATTTTCACCAATGGATCAAGACGGAGAACTTGACAGCCACCGCTTACGCGCGCATGTTCCTAATAAACCATACCGGAGGACGCGTAGGGAACCTGATTGAGTTGAAGAAGCTCAAGGGCAACAATGACTGGACGTTAGTTGAAACCTACATACTGATTCCGAAGGAGGTAGGCGTTGCAGGCGTGAAGATCGAAAACTTCCTTGAAAACGGTACAGGTACCGCGTGGGTCGATGGAGGGGTATTAGAGCCTGTAGACCGAGGAGGAGAAGGAAACCTGATCCTCAACGGCGGATTCGAAGCGTACCATTCGGACTTATCCATTGTTCAATGGGGCAAGTGGATCGCATCCGGAACACCGACGGTGACGGCGGACCCAACGGTGTCGTATTCCGGCAACGCATCGTTGAAGATTCACGCGGAGACAAGCGGGAGGGCGGCTGCCGTCCAAGGGTTTCCGTTAGCACCGGAGGACCTGGGACGGTATTACAAACTGCAGATGAAGGTGAAAACGCAGGATGTGACCGGGAGTGCAGTAACCCGGTTCCAGTTTAACAGCGCAGAAGGCCCTAGAGTAGGCCCGCTGATTTACATGGACGCGCTCCGCGGAACAAACGACTGGACAACCATTGAGGACTTCGTGCAAATCCCGAATGACCCGAATATCGCGACTTTTAAGATTGAAATTTTTCTGGAGCAGGGAACCGGAACCGCTTGGTTTGACGATGTCAGTCTCATCCCCTGGTATCCGCTGCAGGGCGTGAGTCTGAATCCTGAGCAGGTGAACCTGTCTGTCGGCGACTCGGTTACATTAGATGTGTATTATTCGCCGGATAACGCGTCAGAACGCAGACTGCGGTGGGGAAGCAGCAATCCGGCTGTCGCGACGGTACAAGGAGGTGTTGTAACGGCGCTAAGCAACGGTGTAGCGGTCGCAAACGCAACAGCGCTGGACGGCGGTCACCAAGCGAGCAGCGTCATCATTGTAGGGGAGTTGAGCGGAATCACCGTGCCGAACTATGAAGTGGAGACGCTGCAGAACCAGTATGTTCGCGGGGAGATTCACGGCCAGTCGGAAACAGGCAAGCCGTTGACGTACTGGAATGCAATCGGCAGCCGTCATGGGTTGGTGCATGTAGAACCGAACGGAAGCTGGTCTTACTATCCTGATCCTTCCTTCACAGGGCAAGACAGCTTCACGATGGCCGCTGAAGACGGGGACGGCGGGTATGCGTTGTCGAAGGTGACTGTGACCGTGCATCCGGCAAACCGCGCACCGATCATTGATGAAGTGATTCAGCCAACAGATAAAAACACCCCCGTATCCGGTACAATGACAGCGACGGATGCGGACAACGATGCATTGTCATTCGCCGTTCTATCGCATCCGGAGCATGGACAGCTTCAGCTTCAAGCGAACGGTCAATGGACGTACGCGCCGAACACGGATTACGTCGGCGCCGATCAATTTACGGTGGAAGTGACCGACGAGCGAGGCGGTTCCGACTCGACGGCAGTACGGCTGTACACCGCTCCAACGGCTGAGGAAATCATTGCTGAGCTAAAGGCGGCCAATCCCAACAACCTGCATCCGCGGATCATTGCTACGGAAGAAGACTTCACAAGGATCCGCAGTCTGCTTTCCACAGACGACAACATCGCCCGTTGGTTTGATAAAGTGAAACAAGAAGCTGACGATATTTTGCCTTTGCCCCCTAACGAATACAACAAGCCGGACGGATTGCGTCTTGACACCACATCGGCGCGCCGCGCAGCAACGTTGGCCTTCGTATATCAAATTACACAAGACGAAAGGTACGCGGAACGCGCTTGGAAGGAGCTGGAGTTTGTCTCTTCCGGCGCATATCCGGACTGGAGTCCGCAGCACTTCTTGGATACGGCGACAATGACGCAAGGCGCTGCCCTCGCATACGATTGGCTGTACCGCTACTTGACGGAGGAGCAACGCGCCGTGGTGCGCGGAGCGATCGCCAACAAAGGTCTTACCCCCGCCGTACCGATGTACATCGACAAAACGTACTGGTGGGTGTACAACCGGGATAATTGGAACTTCGTTTCTAATGCCGGTATGACACTCGGCGCTTTGGCCATTGCCGATGAAGAAGAAGCGCTTGCGGGCCTCATTTTACGGGAAGCCTTCAAATCGATCCAATACGGATTAACGCAGTATGCCCCGGACGGATCGGCAATCGAAGGGCCGGCCTATTGGGAATACGGCACCATGTTCCTTGTGTATTTCTTGAATGCGCTGGATACGGCTTTCGGGCATGATTTCGGCTTCTCGGACCGCGAAGGGCTGGCGGAGACGCCGCTATATCCGATTTATATAGCGGGACCGAAAGGCACCTTTAACCATTCGGACAACGGGTCGGCTTTGATTCCAGGGCGGCTGCTGCTGTGGTTCGCGAACAAGTTTCACAAGCCGGAGTACACGTGGTACCATCAATACGCCGAACAGCATAATACGGCGCTCGGGCTTTATGACCTCATCTGGTACCGGCCAGACACGTACGGCGCTATTGAGCCGCAGCATCTGGACCAGCATTTCAATAACCCGAAGGCTGTCACCATGCGCAGCCATTGGACGGACAGCCATGCGTTGTTCGCGGGCTTTAAGGGCGGAGTCAACAGCGCGCCGCATGGGGATTTGGATACAGGCTCCTTCGTGTTCGACGCTCTCGGCGTCCGTTGGGCTGAGGATTTAGGCAGCGAAGATTATAATGTGCCGGGTTATTGGGAAATGGGAGAGAACGGTCCGCGCTGGAATTACTATCGAAAGCGCGCCGAAGGTCATAATACGATCGTTCTCAATCCGTCGGCCGAGCCGGCTCAAATGGAAACCGCGGTTTCGGAGATCATCGCGACCGAGTTCAACCAGGCACAAGGCGCGTTCGCCATCGCGGATCTTACCCCCGCGTACCAAGAACATGCGGCTTCCGCGAAGCGAGGCACAGCGCTGATCGATCACCGCAGGCAATTGATTGTACAAGACGAGATTGAGGCGAAGGTTCCGTCCGAGCTTTATTGGTTTATGCATACTCGAGCGAATATTGAAATACAAGACGGGGGCAAGGGAGCCCTGCTGACGCAAGGGGATAAGCGGTTGTGGGTGCAAATTTTGTCCCCTGCGGATGCGGCGTTGTCCGTCATGGAGCCGGTTCCGCTTCCCACATCGCCGAATCCGTCCGGGCAGACGCCGAACTTTGGGCTGAAGAAGCTTACGATCCATATGCAGGACGTGCTCCGTTCGACAGTGAGCGTCTGGATGGTTCCGCTGATGCCGGGTGAAGCCGTGCCGACAGTCGCACCGGAAGTCGTTCCGTTATCTCAATGGACGGTGGAGGAACGCGAGATTGCAAAGCTTGCGGGAATCGCGGCGGATGGCGAGACCATCGAAGGCTTCGATCCGTATCGGTATGTTTACGAAATGGAGCTGGCGTCTAACGATAGCGCGATCCCGCAAATATCCGCGGTTGCCGCGAATCCGAACCATCAAGTTGTCGTTCGCCAAGCTGAAGAGCTGCCGGGTGTGGCTAGAATCGAAGTTTCCGACCCGTCAGGGCATGCGGATCCATCCGTTTATTATGTCAGCTATCAAATTCCGCCGCAGTTCGGCATTCCGGAGGATCGTCCGGCGTACGCGATAGCTGCGGTTACGGCAAGTGAGCATGACGGGAACGTACCGGAAAATACAATTGACGGGAATATGAGCACCCGCTGGTCCGCATTCGGAGAACAATGGATACAGTTCGACTTAGGCGAAATCCGCGACGTATCCGCCGTGAGTATCGCATGGTACAGCGGCAATGTCCGCTCGAGCCTTTTCAATATTGAACTGTCGCGGGATGGGGTGAACTGGACCCGCGTGTTTGACGGTTACAGCTCAGGAGATACGTTAGATCATGAGCAGCATCATTTTGCAAATCTCCCGGCGCGTTATGTGAAGATCAACGGATTTGGAAACAACGTTAGCCAGTGGAACAGCATCGCGGAATTGGGGATATACGGTCCAAGATACGAAATTGAGCGTGCGGAAATCTATTACGACCAAGAAGAAATTAAGCGGAAAGACTATGTACAGCTTCAAGTTTCGGCATTTCTAAATTCCGGCGCCCCGATTGACCCGTCACAGCTTCGCGTGAGGTATTTCTCCTCCGATTCAAAGATTGCACGCATCGATGAGCAAGGCGTTATGTATTCCCAGAAGACCGGAACCGCTCAAGTATGGGCGGAAGTGAGCTACCGGAACAAGACGATCATAAGCGAGGTGCTCACGGTTCAAGTGGTGAAGAAGAATGGCAACGGTCCGAAGGATAAAGAGTAAAAAGAAGGCGGTCCCGCACCGGGGCCGCCTTTGCTTATTTGTTTTTGCCTCTGCTTGTGCGGCGAGCCAGGATCGGGGTACCTTTTCTCAGTTTCTTTGTTACGGGTTCTGGCGTTAAGATCAACTTGCTCCTCCGTTTCGTGGGCAATACACTGTGCGAGCTCTTTGAGTAGCCGCTTCTTCTGCTGCTTGCATTGAAATTCAGCGTAAAGTCGTAGTTTAGTAATCCAACGGAAACTCGATTCATTCGTATGATGAAGGTGTTAGGTCCGATCTGGTCCCAACACCAGTTGAAGGGATCATCGGGAACCCGTGTAGGATATGAGCCTGACCACTCAAGAGTGCCGGACGCATTTTCAGCGTAATAGTAGAAGGTTTGACCTCCGGCGTAACCTCTCCACAGTCTTCTAGTCTCTCCGGGGGCGACAGCATACCAACCTGCCTTTCGGTACGTAGTCGGACGGCATCCAAGATCGTAATACCCGAAGGCAACGTACAAAGTAGAGTTGGTATTATTACGGACGTAGAGACTCAATGCGATCACTCCTTCCCATTCAAAATGAATTCATGATGCATATTATGTATGTTTTGTAAGAAGGGAGTGTGTTGGTGCAGGTGAATTATGCTATTTTTTTAGTAAATCTATTGTGGAGGGCATTCGTATGGAGAGTTCGTGGATTATCGACTACTGTTTAAGAAAGAAAGGCGCTCGCGGGGAGCACCCGTTCGGCGATGATCCATTGGTCATCAAAGTCGCTTCGAAGATGTTCGCGCTGATTTCAGACCGGAGCAGCACCGTACATATTAGTTTGAAATGCGATCCCCACATTGCCGAAAGCCTGCGGGAACAATACCAGGCGGTCATTCCCGGGTACCACCTGAATAAAAAGCACTGGAATACGGTGATTTGCGACGGTTCTCTTTCGAAGGACGAGCTCTCTAAGATGATAGATCACTCCTATGGGCTCGTTGTGAAAGGCTTGAAGAAGTCAGAAAGACCGAACTAAACCCTTGCAGTTTGGGCAACATACTCTTATGGAGATGATTGCCAACAGGGGGCGGGAGTTATGCCAGAGCTTCCGGAGATGGAGACGTACCGGAAACAATGCAATGAGGTGATTGCGGGGAAGATCGTGACAGCAGTGGAAGTAACTCGGGAGAAAACGGTCAATGTGTCAGTGGAACGATTTGTTCGGGCGGTAGAGGGAAGACGGATGGTTCGGATCGACCGGCGGGCGAAGATGCTCCTGTTCCGGCTGGACAGCGGCGACACGTTATTGCTTCATTTGATGCTCGGCGGATCGATGTTCTTCGGATCGGAGGAGGAACGGTTGGACCGTACGGCGCAGGTGGTGCTTTCTTTCGGCGATCGGCATTTGTACTTTCACGGTCTTCGCCTCGGGTATTTACACTTATATACGGAGGCGGAGCTGGCGGAAGTATTGCGCAAGTTCGGACCGGAGCCGACAGATCCCGCTTTCCGCGCGGATACATTCGTGGAACTGTTGAAAAAAAGAGGACGAGGCGTACTCAAATCGACGTTAACCGATCAGAGCGTCATTGCAGGCATCGGCAACTGTTATTGTGACGAGATGTGCTTCCACGCCGCGATTCGTCCGCTGCGGAAAATTGCCGATCTGACGGACACGGAGCTTCATACGCTTTATACGGCTATGCATTCCACACTGTCTGAGGCCATTCGGTACGGCGGTTATATGGAGACGAAGTTCAACGTGGGAGATACACTGACCGGGGGGTACAACGACCGGTGCAGAGTGTACGACCGCGGCGATGAGCCGTGCTTCCGCTGCGGGGAGAGGATTATCCAGACGAAAAGCAATGGGCGGAAGGTGTTTTATTGCGGGAGGTGCCAACGTTGACGCTGAAGCATGTCGGCTGCCACATCAGCATCAAGCAAGGGTACTCCGGTGCCGCGCGAACGGCTGCGGCCATCGGGGCAACCGCCTTTCAATATTTTCCGAAAAATCCGAGAGGATTGTCGGTGAAAGCATTCGATATTCAGGATGCGGCCGAATGCGCAGCGATCTGCCGAGAATACGGCATTCGCAGTATCGCGCATACGACGTATGCGACAAATTTGGCGGCAGCGTATGGAGATGTGCGGGAGGCGACGATCCGGTCCTTGCGCAATGATCTGGAGATCGCCGAAGCATGCGGTTCCGACGGCGTCGTTGTCCACTTCGGCAAGTGGAAGACAGGCAATGATCCGTTGGAGGGCTATAAACTGATTATTGCGGCGCTGAATGATGTGCTTGCGGATTGGGAAGGAAGCGCACAGCTGCTCATTGAGAATCAAGCCGGAGAAGGAACCGGGATCGGCACGACCATGGAAGAGCTGAAGAGCATTCGTGAATTGACCGCTTACTCGGAGAAAATCGGCTTCTGTTTGGATACTTGTCATCTTTTTGCCAGCGGGGTTTGGAACGGTTCCAACTGGGCGGAACTCCTTGCCAACGGCCGTTCTATTGGATTTATGGAGCATCTGAAGGCGGTTCACTTGAATG